>Ga0209310_1000739_pt1 | contig 31624 bp, 27 predicted proteins | sample AD_UKC030_MetaG_FD_184415 | JGI IMG/M metagenome (GOLD analysis project Ga0209310, IMG submission 184415) | Active sludge microbial communities of municipal wastewater-treating anaerobic digesters from USA - AD_UKC030_MetaG (SPAdes) (version 2) | ecosystem: Engineered > Bioreactor > Anaerobic >...
TCCTTCTTCCTCGCGGCGGAGAGCCCCATCGCCCCCCGATTCCACGAGGCCAGACTACCGGAAATCACAACCTCAAATGTGGTCATAATTTCCGGAAAGGAGATGGTCATTTTTTCCGGAACCCGCAGCGAACCATCGGACCACCCAAGGTCGTTCCTTGTTTCGAGGTTCGCGATACACGCCGACTCTTGTTACCATGGGATCACCTCCTTCTCGGACCGACTCCGTGGGAAACCGGACAAGTCACTGAGGCAAAGGCCCTGCAACCATTGTGTTCTCATACGAGCACGTCCAAAAACACCTGGGCAACTCACCATGAGTTGCCGTCTTTGGAGCATTGATCGACATAGGTAGGCCCTCGCGGGCTGTCCCTGTCACACCACCGGGCATACGGGTCACGTACCACGGCGGTTCGACCGGGTTAAGCGTCGGAAGACGCGGCTACTCGGGGAAGTTCGATCGAGTCGAAATAGCGGTTTCGCAGGGCCTGTTGAACCGCCGGGTGGCCTGACATCCGCCAGAACCCAGTCGGGGAACCGGCGGCGACCGCTGCGTTGAACTTGGGCACGCCTCGACGGCGTAGTTCCTTGAAGCGGTTCCGCCCGTTTTTCCACTGCCGCCAAAGGTACACGCGTATCCTCCGGCGAATCCACGCGTCCAGGTTCGAGAGCACTCGTGGAGTTTGGCAGAAACCAAAGTAGCCGCGCCAGCCAAGCAGGTAAGGCGCCAGCTTCTCAATCAGCTTCGGCAAACTGGTTCCCAGTGTCCGGCGGGTGAGTTCCCGAACTCGCGTCTTGAATCGCTCGAGTGCCTTCGGCGCAATCCGCCGTTCGCTCCCGTCGTTCGAGATGCTAGAGCCCAAGAACTTCCGCTCCGCAGGTCGAGCGACCGCGCTTCTCGACTCGTTCACCTTCAGCCGAAGCTTGGTGGTCAGAAAGCGACAGATGCTGGCCATGAGGCGTTCACCCGCGCGGTGACTGCGAACATAGATGTTACAGTCATCCGCATAGCGGCAGAAACGGTGGCCGCGACGTGTCAGCTCCTGATCGAGGTCGTCCAGCACCAGGTTACTCAACAACGGCGAAAGAGGACCCCCTTGAGGTGTCCCCTCGTCGTTCGGACAGACCAACCCGTTTTCCATCACCCCGGCATTCAAGAATGCCCGGATCAGTTTCAGCACACGCTTGTCCGTCACCCGTCGCGCGACGCGCGCCATCAGGATGTCGTGGTTAACTCGATCGAAGAATTTTTCGAGATCGATGTCAACCACATGGTTGTAGCCCTCAGCAATGTAACGTTGCGCTTGGGCCACCGCCTGATGGGCTGAGCGTCCCGGCCGGAAGCCGTAGCTGTGCTCGGAAAACGTTGGATCCCAACGCTTCTGGAGGACCTGCAACACCGCTTGCTGGATCAGTCGGTCGACGACACAGGGAACGCCGAGTTTTCTGACCCCGCCGTCCGGCTTGGGGATTTCGACCCGCTTCACCGGCTGCGGTGCATAGACCCCCTGGAGTAGTTGGTCGCGAATGGCTGGCCAGTGCTCCCGTAGGTACGCCGCGGTTTCGTCGATGCTCAGGCCATCGACGCCCGGGCTACCCTGGTTGGCACGAACGCGTTTCCAAGCTATTTCGAGGTTCTGTCGATCGCACACCTCCTCCATGAGCCGTTCTTCTTCTGCCGGGCTTTCGGGGGTTCGCTTCGCCGCGAGTGGTTCGGTCCCTTGGCGACCGGCGTCCAGGGTTTCACCCCGATCCTCCGCCGCAAAGGCCAGAAGCAATTGCTTGTACTGGGTTTTCTGCCGCGTTCCACTCATGAGTCGCGAGTCCTACTTGCCACTCCCAATCGTTCGGGCCTTCAACATGACGCTATGGCCTTGCGATCCCTGGCCGTTTCTGCCCTTTCGGGTCAGTGTCTCGATCGAGCGGGCCGGCGATTCATGCCTACTATGCCCTCAGCTGACTTCTGCGTCGCGGTCAGGTCACCTTACGGTTCCCTCAGTCCCGAATCCGGGACACGGCGCAGACCTCCCGAGGTAAGTTCGACCGCCTTCACCGCACACCTGCCGGATCTACGGCCTTGGCCCTTGATGGATATGGACTTCGCGATTAGTCGCCCGCTCGTCCGACCAAGGATGCCTCATATCCGATTTCTGTTCGTCAGGTCACGGCTCTGCTCCACGCTGTCTTCAGACGCCACCTCACGATGACGCCTTTGCGTTCTCGCTAATCCTTTACCTCCATCAGGTTGGATGGGGGACTTTCACCCCCAAGCTGTCAAACATACTCGGCGCACGACGAAGCGGCTTCGCCGCAGGATGGGTGAGCCAAGCGTGATCGCGAGGGGGTGAGGTGAATCGTCGGGCACGTGGTATCCTCTTGGGGTTTCCGGCCGTGGGGCCGGAGCTTTCGTTCTTCGACCCTGTTTGGAGGATCTCGCCGTGACCGAACTCAGAAAGCGAATGATCGAGGACATGCAACTTGCCGGCCACACCCAAGGCACGCAGGAGGCCTACCTCCGGGCGGTGCGGCAACTGGCCGCCCATTACCGCCTCTCGCCCGACCGGCTCACCGAACGTCAATTGCGCGATTACATCATCCACTGTCATCGCCGTCCTGATACTGCGGTAAATCCGCCGGTTTGAAAATGCTGTCTTCTTCGACTGGGTTTTCTTCTATCCAGGAGCACACCTGTCTTCTTCATCTGGGTCTTCTTCGAGGAAACCGTCTTCTTCGGTCCTGGGCAGGGGTATTCCGCATCCCGGCCTGGTCCAGCCGTCCTCGTTGGCCCCGGCGTCACCTCATTTTCAAACCGGCTGATTTCCTACATGTATGCGCCGCCGCTGACATCCACCTGCGGGACGTGCAGGCCTTCGCCAAGGGCACCCGGATCGTCGCCATGGACGATACCCAGGTGACCTTCAAATACAAGCGGCGGGACACGGGTGTCCCTCGGAAGTCATGCCGCGATCGATGATCTGCACGATGTTGGGATGTGCGAGGGCGGCCAGGATTTGAGCTTCACGGTCAAAGCGGCTTCGCTCCCGAGCGCTGGCGAACGGGCCTTCCAGAAGTACTTTCACCGCCACCTTGCGGCCGGTCGCAAGCTGGATTGCCTGATACACGACAGCTTGGCCACCGCGGCCGATCTGCCTGACCAGATCATAGCCCGGCAGGTCCATTCGTGGCGGTGTTTCGTCAGCCCATCCCAGCGGGCTACCATTCACGGTGGACGCCTGGTTCGCCGCTCTCCTGGCTTCCTGAATGCGTCCCAGCTTGCGCAACTCGTCTCCAAGTTCGGGCATTAGGTCAGGGTGGGTGGCAATGATCTGTTCATCACTAAGACTCTCTCCGGCAAGGCGGCGCTGGATGCAGTCGTCAAGTACCGCTTGTATTCGGCTAGCGCGGCTATCATCCCCAGTCATCGATGTGGACTGCCCGTTGCTCACGGTGTGTCTCCTTCGCTGTGCGCGAACTACCTCTACTCAAGGAAGCGAGAGAGGCCCAGCCGAGTCACGCCTTCTTACTCAGAAACAGCGAGGATCGGCCAACCGCGACCCGCAAGTGCTCTAGGGCTCGTTGTCGGAGCATCTGGACGGCGCGGGGTGTGCGGCCCATCCGCTTGGCCACATCAGTGGGCGACCGGCCCTGGAGGTAGAGCAGTGTCAAGACTTCACGGTAGTCCTGTTTGAGCCCTGCCATCGCGACTTGAAGGGCCGCTGCAGCTTCGTGCTTGGCCACCGAACGGCTGGGAGTGTGCTCGTCTACCGCGAGCACGCCCAGCAGGTCCTCCACCGAGTTACTCGACGCGGCTTCGACTCGCGCCCGATCGCCTCCACGCTTCTCGGCCTTGAGCGCTCGGATTCGATCCAGCAACCGGCGGCGAGCCAGCGTCACCAACCACGCGAAGAACGGGTCTGCACCGTGGGGAACGAAGTCACGGATGTGACGGAAGGCGTCGGCCATCGCTTCCTGGACGACATCATCCGCTGAAAGCAGGCCTTGATGCCTTGGGGAGATTTGCGTCTCGACCCAGCGGGCGAGCCGGTCATGGTCTCGCATCAGCAGACCCTCCAAGGCCGCCACGTCACCCGTCGTGGCCTGTCCGATCAGTTGAGCCGAGTCATCCTCCCGGGGCATAGGATCCTCATTGGTCGTAGAGCCTTCATCTGTGGACGCAGAAAATGCAGCTCTAGGATATATCGCGCGTGCCGTCGGCGTCAAGCCACACGGATTGACGCCAGAAAAGCGGTTGAATGATGTGACTTCCAGGAGTGGCCTACGCTTCAGATCACAGGCATGCGGTCCCGGAGGTGTCCGGCGAGGTGCGGGCAAGGCTGTCCGGTTGGAGGCCTTGGGCAGCCCCACGGACAACGCAACAGGATTCGCCTTCCGGCGTGCATCCCAGATTGGAGCGTGATTCAGATGACTACGCCACAAATCGCTGTTCTGGTTCTGTGCGGACTCCTGGTCCTCGCCTGCGTGTTCTTCGTGGTTGCGGCGGCTTTCGAGTTTGACTCGGCTCAACTGGCAAAGCGACTGAGATCGTGGGCGCGGACCGCCGAGCGGGCGATGGCGTTATCAGCCCCTGCTCGAACGTCGCCATCCTCCCTCTTCGGGCAGGTCGTTGGGGTAATGCCATGCCCCAAACCCGGCAGCTCCGTGATTCCATCAGGCTACTTCCAGTGCGACGTGCCGAGCGGAGATGGTGTGTGCTCGGATGGGATCCACATAACGTATGAGTCTTGCCGTTCTCATGGTCGAGAAAGGAGCATACCGCATGAATTCGGGCAAATGGCTTCGCTTGGCTGGGACGGGCGCTGTGTTGATGTGGGCGGCTCTCGCCGGCAAACCGGCTTGGGCGGGCATTGTCCATGTCTCGACGACGGGCGACGATGCCCACGATGGCGCGAGCTGGTCTCTGGCCAAACGCACCGTCCGGGCCGGCCTCAGTACGGCCCGCGCAGGCGATGAAGTTTGGGTCGCGGCCGGAACCTACGTCGAGAGGATCACGCTGAAAGCTGGCGTGGGCCTCTACGGCGGATTTGCGGGCGTCGAAAGAGCCCGATTTCAGCGGAACTGGGCCACAAACCGGACAATCCTCGACGGCAACGAGCGCGGCCCGGTGGTCGGATCGACATCGGGCGCAACTGCCAGCACCTGCATCGACGGATTCACTATCCGCAATGGCAGAGGCGGTGCCGGCACGGGCGTCGGGATCTACTGCTCGAACGGCTCTCCGAGGATCTCGAACAACACGATCGTAGGAAACACTGCGACTGCGACCGCTTCATCTGGCCACGGCGGCGGGATTTCGTGCAACTATGCCTCTCCAATAATCGAGCACAATACGATCACGGCAAACAGCGTGTCCGGCTCACCCGGCCTCGGCGGCGGGATTTACAGTTCCGGCGGCTCCCCCACGATTGCGAATAACACGATTGTGGGGAACAGCGCGACCGGGACCCCTCCATCTGGCCTCGGTCTCGGCGGCGCGATCTACTGCTCTGGCGGCTCCCCGACGATCGCGCACAACACGATCGCCGGTAACAGCGCATCCGGCGGCGGCGCGATCTACTGCGAGTCCTCCTCCTCGACGATCTCGCACAACACGATTGCTGCCAACAGTGCAGGCGACGGCGGCGGAATTCTCTGCGTCTACTCTGCCCCGACGATCGTCAACACAATCGTGGCTTTTAACTCCTCGGGTATCCGCAATCCTCTAGGTGCGCCGACGCTGAGGCACAATTGCGTCTTTGGCAATGCGGCCTACAACTATTCCGGCGTCAGCGATCCCATGGAAAAGGACGGCAACATCTCCGTTGACCCGAAGCTGGTAAGCCTTGCCTATGGAAACATGCGCATCCAGCCGAGCTCGCCCTGCGTGGGCGCAGCGGATGATGGAGGAGACGTCGGTGCTTACGAAGCAGGTGGAACAGTATGGCCCGAGGGGCCATATGCGATTGTACGGGTAAGTCCGGCGGGCGATGACGCTCGCGATGGTTCGTCATGGGCGATGGCCAAGCGGACGATCCAGGCGGCGATTGACGCCGCATTCGCCCTCGGTGGCGAAGTGTGGGTCCAGGCGGGGACTTACTATGAGCGGATCACACTCCAGCCCTTTGCGCACGTATATGGCGGCTTCTCGGGCGGGGAGAACGCGAGGGATGAGCGAGACTGGGCTGCCAACGTCACGATCCTGGATGGCCAGCAGGGCGGGTCGGTGGTGACCGCACTGGCAGGGTACCGGGTGACCACGATCGACGGCTTCACCATCCGCAATGGCAGTAGCGCATCCGGCGGCGGCATCTACTGCGAGTTCTCCTCCTCGACCATCTCGAACAATACGATCACGGAGAACAGAGCAACCGGTGCCGACCCACCAGGCTCCGGCGGTGGGATCTACTCCTCCGGTGGCTCCCCGACGATCACGAACAATATGATCACCGGCAACCTCGCAAGCAACGGCGGCGGGATCTGTTGCTCTGGCGGCTCCCCGATGATTGTCAGCAACACGATCACGGCGAACAGCGCGATCGGTACCGCTTCATCCAACTTCGGCGGCGGTGGAATCTACTGCGACTCTTCTTCCCCGGTGATCGTGAACAATAGGATCACCGCCAACAACGCATCTCCAGGTGGCGCCGGAATCTACTGCCGCTCCTCATCCCCGACGATCGCAGACAATACGATCGCGTGGAACAACGCGACCGGTACCCCTTCATCTGGCTCTACCGGCGGCGGAATCTACTGCGAGTCCTCCTCTCCGATAATCCTGGACAACACAATTGCGGGTAACGGGGCGGTCGGTGCCTATCCATCTCGCTTCGGCTTCGGGGGCGGCGTGTGCTGCTCAGGTGGCTCCCCCACCATCGCGAACAACACGATTACGGGGAATGCAGCCGTCGGCACCTATTCATCCGGTTGCGGCGGCGGAGTCTATTGCGGGTCTTCTTCCGCGAGAATCTCAAACAACATGGTCACCGGAAACAGCGCAACGAGTTCTTATCCACCTGGTGGTGGTGGCGGCGGAATCTTCTGCCTCGGCGCCGGATCCGTTATCGTGAACAATACGATCACTGCAAACACGGCGAACAACGGCGACGGCGGCGGGATTTCCTGCGATGACTTCACAGCAATCACAAATACGATCGTTGCATTCAACTCCTCGGGCGTGTACTGCGGTAATGGGGCCTCCTTGCGGCACAACTGCACCTTCAGCAATATGGCTTATGACCATTTCGGAGTCACTGACCCCACAGGGAATAACGGCAACATCTCGGGCGACCCGCTATTCGTCCGCAACTCGGATCCAGGACCGGACGGCACGTGGGGCACGTCGGACGACGACTACGGCGACCTGCGGTTGCGAGCCGGCTCGCCGTGTATTGACGCGGGTGACAACGTGACTGCCGTGACCGATGAGGTTTTCGCCGACCTGGACAGTCACGGACGTTTCTTCGATGACCCGGCCACGGTTGACACCGGCCTGGGAACGGCTCCGATCGTGGACATGGGGGCCTACGAGTACATCCCCGGCGACTTCGACCGCGACAGTGATATCGATGCGGATGACCTGACTGCCTTTGCCGGCTGCGCCTCCGGACCAGCAATTCCTTATGCAAATGACTGCGCAGGAGCAGATTTCGACGAAGATGGTGATGTCGACCAGAGCGATTTCGGCATGCTCCAGCGATGCTACAGCGAAAAGGACAAGCCCGTGAGCCCAAGCTGCGTGCAACAATCTGCGACTATCACTCGTTAGCAGTAGTGATACGCTGACTAGGCCAGACACTACGCCAAGGCGTCAGGTGCAAGCAAGGCAGGTGCACCAGCCTCTCTCCATTGTGAGAGAGGCTGGTCACGTCAGATGACATGCCTCGGAGATGAACAAAATGGTAGGACCATTGAAGAAGTTCAGCGCGGGCAGTGTCTCGTGCGCATTGTGGGAGAACGGGGGCACGACCGTCGATGGCCGCAAGGTCGGCGTGTTAAGGGCAACCGTGGAACGGCGCTACAAGGACAAAGACGGCACCTGGAAATCATCCGGCAGCTTCAGCAGGAACGAGATTCCGATGGCGGTGTATTGCCTGTTCAAGGCGTTCGCTGCGATGGTGGAGGAGAGGGACGCGGAGGATGGAGAGTGAACTCACGTGTCGCCGCATGGCATCGGCTCCCCGGGGTCGGGGGGCTGTTCTCTTCCTTCCAAAATGACGCCGTGAAATGCGCAGGTCGCCGGTGAGGCCTTCCGGCAATTAGCCTGGCTGAGGAATGTCGGGCGGTGTAGCGGGTCGCCCTCTTTTCGAGCGACCCGCCACGAGAGGTCTGCTCGGAAGGTGCAAGATGACAGAAGAAAACGCTGTCGGCGGTCAACCGGAGACCGACAAGCTTATGAATCCCTGCGGCTCTCTGGCCCAGGGTGAGAACATGATGAGAACAACTTGTGATGGAAAAGGCCGGATCTACCTGGAAGAGTCTGTTCGGGCCAAGTACGGCGAGAGCTTCCTTGTCCTGGAAGGGCGCAGAGAGCTGATCCTGCGGCCGATTCCCCGGGACCCAATGCAGGATCTCCGGGAGATCGGACGGAAGCTGGAAGGCTACTCCATCGAAGCGCTGAAGCGGATGGTCGACGAGCAGGCCGACAAGGAGGTAAGCGAAACCCTGGAGAGGCTGGGCTTGAAGCGGATTCCACTCGAGAGTGAGCCGGGCAGGTCTGCCACAGCCGCGGCGGGCGGGCCGAGATAATAGCGTCAGGTTCGGGCCACAAAGACCCGCCCATTCAGGGTATTTTAGTTCGCGCAGTTCGGGTCGGCCGGCACGTTTGGGCCGCTGTAGCACCGCTGGAAGATGCCGAAGTCGACTTGGTCGATGTCGTCGTCTCCATCGAGTCGGGCCCACCCGCACTCAGGATCTGTCTGCGGGATGGCGGGCCCCAATGCACAGTCCTCAAACGCCGCGAGGTCGTCCCTGTCCACGTCGCAGTCCGCGTCAATGTCGAGCGGATGTCCGCAGGCCGTCGGGTTCCAGAGGCTGACGGCGCTCGAGTTTTCGAGGTAGATAGCGTCAAAGTAGACCGGCCCGAAGTTGGTTCCGCTGCTGCCGCCGGCGGTCTTGATATAGAATGTGCGCAGGCTGCTCTGAGTGCCCGAGCGGAAATCGAACGTCTGGTCTCCATCGGAGGCGGCCAGTTGGTCGGAGGGGGCGGCCGACGCGCCGGGCACGTCGTTCAGCCAAATCTGGTAGTGGTTGTTGACGGTGTCAATCAGCACCCACATATTGTACCATTTGCTGCTTTCGAGTTGAGTCAGTACCTCGTAATTCCCCTCATCGTCGTCCCACACGCGCAGATCCAGGTTCCGCGAGCTGTTGGCCATGCCGATCTCTGGGGCGAAGTCGCTGAACTCGGCCGGACTGCTGAGGGCGGATACGCCAACGGAGAAAGTCTGCTTGTTGCTGACCCGCAGCCGCATGAACATCATGCGCACGGTTCCATCGGGGATCACGATTTCCTCGTTCAGCAGCGACTTGCGGAGGGTGGAAGACGCCGACGGAACGAGGAGTACCTGGTTCATCGGGTCCGCCGGGTCGATGACGATCTGATTGTCGCCTCCCGAGGACACCCAGCCGTCCTGCCCACCTACCGGGGCGATATCTTCATCCTCGAAGTCGTCGAAGAGACGGAACGACGCTCGAGACGTACCCACCGTCAGGGAGAGGAGAACCACGACCGATAGCACCCATGCTCGCCTGATCATCGCATGCACTCCATGAGCTCGAAGAACCGGGACCACACGAACGGATAGACCCATACGGCAACAGAAGAGTCGCCGGCGGGGGACGCTCGGGCTACCACCCGCCTCGCCGGCGACCTTGCTTCGTTCCTCTCGACCCTCGAACGACTCCAGGTCGGAGCGTTCGGCGGGCTCACACGCTCAGTCAATCACTCGAACCACGTCAGAACCAGCGAACTCGGTGCCGTCCGTCATGACCCCGCTGAGCGTCAGGACCGCGCTGGGTGGGGCAACCATAGCCTCGATCTCGGCCTCATTGAACCTGGCCACCAGGTTGCCACGACTGTCGGCCCATGTTCCAGTTGCGGCAACAGCTCCCTGGAGATCGCCTAGAAGGAGGCTAGTGGGTACTACATCTGCGTACGGGATGGCCGTGTGGACCGTAACGGCCCCGCCCTGGTCCTGGCTCAGGATCAGGTTCTGCGGGGAGACGGCGATACCCAGGGGATCCTCTGTCCTGCTGTTCGACCAGACCTGACTCACGACCACCCAAACACATACCGTCGCTGCTACAAGTAGACCACTTCGCATGGTTTTCTCCTGGTTCTTGAGGACAAAGACGCTTGTCCTCCGATGCCCTGAGTACTGACACGCGGTGTGCCATGTGTCCCATAATCAGTCGAGCGTTCACAACTCCCCTTTAGGGGCGTGGTTACCGATCAAGGCGGCCGAGCCGCTCCCCAGGCAGGCGGGCCTTCAAGCGGCGAGGTCTGGCCGGTCGGCGAGAATCTTCGCCGCTCGGACAGTCGTTCCAGCCGGCGGCCGGCTCATGTCGTGGCGGCCGTCCGAACCGCGGAGGGCATGCGGGCAACGAACCGGCTGCCCTTCCCTGGTTCCGAGTGGACGTGCAGTTCGCCACCGTGCTGCCGGACGATGGCCTTGACCAGCCCCAGGCCGATTCCGTTGCCGTCTCGTTTGGTGGTAAAGAAGGGAAGAAAGATCCTGTCCATCAGTTCGGGGGGGATACCGCATCCTCCGTCCTGGACTTCGAGTTCCCAGCCCTGGTCTGGCAAGCGACAGACCCTCACGACGATCCGCACTGTCTGGTTGGCCGCAGAGGCCTCTGCAGCGTTGGTGACAAGAGCGATGATCGCCTGTTCAAACTGAAGCCGGTCGATCTGAACCTCCCTGAGAGCGGGATCCAGATCGACCGCGGCATGTACTCTGAGACGTTCCAGCGTCGGTCGAACTGCGGCCAGCACGTTCGATATTGCCTCCGCGACCACAACGGGGCGGAGATCGCTCCTTGCCGGGGCGAGTGAGGCCTTCAGTTGCTGCAGCCAATCTTCAAATCGGGTGACTGTCGCGGCGATTCGCTCCCGGCACTCCAGGATCTCGCGATCCCGGGCTTCGTTTTCCGCGCCTGTGGCGGACAGCACGCGAATCTCGGCGAGCGGTGCCCGCATGTGTTCCTCAAGATGGGTTACCATCTCGCTCGCCGCCGCCTGTCGTTCCCGATCCACGAGTTGATCCTGGAGGCGACTGATTTGGGCCGCCATTCGGCTGATCTGGTTTCCCAATTCGCCCAACTCATCGCTCTGCGGAAGGCGGACATGCGGGCTGAAATCGCCTTGGCGGACCCGGGCTGTCGCCTGCTTCAGTACCCCGACCGGCTGCACAACCCACGTTCGAACGAACCAGAGCCCAACAACACAGAGGCCCGCCCCAATACAGGTATTCACGACCAGAATCTGCACGATTCGGCTCTGAGCTTCGGTCGCCCTGTAGATGCTCTGTTGGCGACGGGTACCCAAGGCATGAATCTCGTCCGATAGGAGCCGGTCGAGCGAGCTCAGAAACCGCTCCGATTGGACTGCGCCGGGTGGACCCCCAGATTGTGACTCTGCTGCGATGTGTTGTTTCGACAGATCACGAATCGGTTCCCAGCGCGGCCCAATCGATCGGGCAAGGGATGAGCCGCCCAGGTTCAAGATGGTCCTGGAGATCTTTTGTGCCGTCGCCTCATGATCCGGGAAGCTGGCTTGGCTGGCCGGCCTTCGGCCACCGGTGGATCGACATCGGCGAACATCGGCACGGATCCTTTCGACTTGCTGCTGCTGGGCAAAAAGGGCTTCCGTATCCCGAAACGCCGGTTTGAAAAACAGCAGAAGGCAAGCCGAGGAGATCACCAGATTGAGCAGGATCGAGGCCACGTAGATCCAGGCTGTCAGACCCAGCCTACGGCCCAAAGACCATGAATAGTACCGGCCAGATGCCAAATCGAACTCCCGTCCTTGACACCAGCCGCCGGTCTTCGGCTGTTCACTCGCAAGAGGGAAGACCGGGTTGGCGGTCGACCGGACGATTCTACCCTCGGGAGCAGAGGGTGTCTTTGCCCCCAACCTCGGCGGGTGGCACGAAGTCAAGAAGCGAGGATCACAGGGTTTACGCGTGTAGCCTGTTGAGCTATAATCGAATAGTGCAGGTCTGGAACGTGGGACGGGGCATAGCACAAGCGATGTCGCGGAATGGTGCAGGCCGCCCCGATTCCGAGAGCGACCTTCGGTTTGCGTCCACAAAGAGCTGACCGTCATGAAGCATTCGGCCGCCCAGCCTCGTTGTGTACGTTGTCCCGGGATTCGCCGTGGCCGGCCGATGATTTGGACAGTCGCCTTGATTCTGAGCGGTCTGCTGCCGCCGGCCGCGGCTCACGCGGACCGCGTGACGTCTCAGGATACACATGGCGACGCCGTTGCCCGCCGCACGGACGCCGGCGCGGACGGTTTCATCGATCCGGTCAACCATCGACTGCCGGACCTGCTGTCATGGACCATCGGCACCTGGAAGCCCGGCAATCCCAAGATCGATCCCTTCTCGGGTACCTGGGCCAATACTGGTGATTTCTTTCGACTTGATTTGGTGTTCGAAGGGCTGGTCAACCCTCCGGGGCCGGTTGGCTGCTGCGGGGAAGCCGCCTTCGAACCATTCCGCTACGGCCCCTGCCCGGTCTCCGGGTATATCGAGATCGACGTGGATCAGGATGCGGATACGGGCGGGGAGCTGGAATGGTTCAGTCTGCGTTACCTGGGCAACACTTCACGGTTCGGGGGCCTACCCCGACAAGCCTCCATCAGCGAGCGGGCGGCCATCGACGCACGAGCGTTCGATGGCAACCTGGTTACGCCACCGCAGGTTGAGCGCAGCGGCGAGGATTTTCATCTGGAGTTGGTAGGTTGGGAGACGAGCGCAAGCCAGATTGAGCGATCCGATACATCGGACTGGCTTTTTGGCACAGGCGAAACGTGGGTGCTCTCGGGTTGCTTCTTCCATCGTGCTCACGGATACAGCCCCTTCAGTTCGGCTTGCTGTCGAACGGGGGTGTCCATCGGCAACTACGAGCCCCCCGTCAAAATGCAGTTCTCGCACGTTTCCATGTCCGACCGGACGACGGTCAGCCTGGTTTATCCGCTGACCAATGCGGGCTCGGCTTCCATGGCCGGGAGCGGGGTGGTGGAACCTGCGGACGCCCTGTTCACCAATCAGAACAGCGTCTCCGAGGGCTTGTGGGAACTGGTCATCAGCGCCTTCGCTGCCACCTCTGTTGATCGATCGCTTCCTGAGTTTGCGCTGATCGCTCCCTGGGAACACAAGAACCCTGACGAGTACCTGGATCCAGCGCGGTGGCGGGTGACCATGCTGCTTGGGAGCGGCTTCACCTCGCCCGAGGATGCCTTGTTCGTATGGTCGGACCTCTACCCCGACGTCAAGACAGGCGACCTGAACGGCGACGGCAACGCCGACTCCGCCGATCTGGGGATCCTCGATGCATACCTTCTTCAGAATGACGGCGACCCGAGCATCGATGCCGACGGCCAGATCAACGGCAGTATCGAGATTGTCGGTTTTGGACCGAGTTTCAGTTTGTGCGATCTGAACTACGACGGACTGGTGGATAGCGATGACGGGGCGATGATCGGAGGTTCCCTGTCATCTCGGGCTGACTTCGATCACGATGGAGACATCGATATGGTCGACTTCGGGCACCTGCAAGTGTGCCTCACCGGCGGATCAGGCACGGGACTGTTCGGCCCCGGATGCCGAAACGCCGATCTGGATCGCGACTTCGACGTGGATCAGGACGACATCGGAGTCTTCGTTCAATGCGCGAGCGGGCCGGCCATCGCGGCCGATCCGACGTGCGGCCGGAATTAGCCTGGCGGGACACGCACGGCAAGGCGAGTGGCATGAGTGTTCGACGTTCAACAGGTTCAGTTGCTGCGGCGAGGGGTTTCACGCTGCCTGAACTCCTGGTCACGGTGGGCATTATTGCGGTACTGGTCGCGATCCTGAGCGTATCCATATCCAAGGTCAGGAACGCAGGCCGGACGGTCATGTGCATGAACAACCTCAAGACCGTCAACCAGGAGTTCTTCCGGTTCGCGGATGACTCGACTCGCACCTATCGCGGAGACAGCGAGCAGACCGGAAAGCTGTTCCGGCTCGAGGATTTCCAGGAGAAGTTGTACCGGGTCGACGAGTTCTGGGACGCCGGCGAGTCCTCGGAAATCGCCCTCGACAAGTCCAAGTTGCCATTGGCCTGCCCGGCTGCCTCTGGAATTCTGACCAAGCGAAAGAGCCTGCCCTGCAGCGAAAACGCCATCGTTCCACTGGAGAACATCAGTACCGCGTTCAACATGCGATTGGACCGCGCGAGCACCATCGTGAGGGGATGGCCGGTTCTCCAGCGAACACGGCTGACCACGCGGATTCTGGAGTATCCCGATGTGCCCCTGGCCTTTGGAGTGGACGGGGCTCAGGCGACCCGCAACAGTGTGTTGCCCTACTACTCCGCACCGCCGGCCGGAGACTCCGGCCTGTACGGCGCGGGCAAGTTCTGGTTCCCGTCCCTTCGGCACGAGGGCAAGCTGAACGTGGCCTTCATTGGTGGTTATGTGCTGAGAACAACCGACCCGGGCAACTCACCCAAGTCCAACTGGAAGTACCAGCCCCCGCTGCAGTGACGCCATGAAGCTCCGCCATAAATTCGGCCTCCTTGCCCTCCTATACGTGATCACGCTGACGGCGAATTTCGCGATGTGCTCCTGGTGCCTGCTGATGTACTACCACTCCTTCCTTGAACAGCGGGCGAGTGAGTCAAGCCGGTTCACCGAGGCAGGGATTGTCTTGAGCAGTCCACTGCCGCCAGACCCAAGCGATGCATCCGGCTACACCGGGAACCCGCCAGTGGTAAGCGCGCAAGAACAACCGGCGCACGAGACGTATATCATGGGGGTGCTGAGTATCAATGCCCTGTGCGGGCTGGCGGTGGGCTGCCTGGGACTGAGGCTGGTCAGAAGCTGGGTCATTCGCCCCATCGCAGCCCTGCACGAAGCCGTGGTCGCGATCGGAAGCGGCCGGTTTGCACACCGCATCAACACGCCAGCGGGTGACGAACTTGGCGAACTCGCCGAGGAAGTCAATACCATGGCCGCCAGTATTGTCACCATGCAGGGTCAACTGGTTGAACATGAAAGGCGGCAGGTCGCAAGCCAGGCCTTGCGGTGCATCGTCCACAATATTCGCAGCCCGCTGACGGGCATCCGATGGCTCGCGGAGGCCATTGGGATGCGAAGCGGCCTTGATCCCAGGACAGCCCGGGCCCAGAACCGCATCATGGAAGTCGTTGACGGCGTACTGAGTTGGCTTCAGGGCTTTCGCGAGTCTCTGGCGGCCATGTCCATGCAGGTTCGAGAGACCAGCGCGGCGACCGTCATCAGGATGGCGTTGGAGGGGTGTGCCGAGGTCGCGGCGGAGCAAGGGGTCACCGTGGAGATAGACCACTCGCCCGAGGTTGCCCAGATTCGCCTTGAGCAGGTACAGTTTGTCTCGGCGCTGCAGGTGCTGCTTTCGGTCGCGATTGCCAGGACGCCTGCGGGAGGGGTTGTCCGGCTGAGTCTGGGCCGATCCGGGCAACTGCCCGGCTACTGGCAGGTGGCCATCGAATGCGGGACCGTTCTCGCCGGCGACTCGTCCTCCGCTCGGTCACACCGCGTCAGCCAGGATGACCTGGCCATGGCCGAGCGGGTCGTGCGTCTGCACGGCGGGCGGCTTGAGTGGGTTGATGGTCCATCCGAGCCGTGTCGCTGCCTCATGGTCATGCCGGGTTAGCATTTGAGTGAGAGCGTATGGCCGACATTCTGATCGTTGATGATGACGCGAATCTCCGGGTAGCCCTGGAGATGAGCCTCAAGCAGGCCGGCCACCACTGCAGGCTCGCCAACACGGGGGCTCAGGGATGGGCAGAACTGCAACAACAACAACCCGACCTCGCTCTGCTGGACCTTCAGCTTCCGGACACAAGCGGAGTGGAACTGCTGGCCCGTATGCATGAGGAGCGAATGAACCTCCCGGTCATCATCATGACGGCGTTCGGCACGGTCACCAACGCCGTCTCGGCGATGAAACAGGGAGCCGCGGACTTCATCGAGAAGCCTCTGTCGGTCAAGGACATGTGCCGGCTGGTCGTTCGCCTGCTCAAGAGCCGTGAACTCGTTCAACGAATTGATCATCGCCCGCAAGTCGATTTGGCCGAGACGGGAGAAGCCCAGCTCATTGCCGCCAGCCCGGCGATGAAACAGGTCATGACCCTGGCCGAGAAGATCGCCCGTTTGCCCACCAGATCCGGCATCGGCCTCACCGCGACACTGATCTGCGGCGATACGGGTACCGGCAAGGAGATGATCGCCCGGTTCATTCACCGGCTCGGGCCCAATCCCAACGGACCGTTCATCCATGTGAACTGCACGGCCATCCCGGAGAGTCTCTTCGAGATGGAGCACTTTGGCCATGAACGAGGTGTGTTCACGGACGCCAAATCGGAAAAGCAGGGGCTGCTGGAGGCTGCCAACGGAGGAACGCTCCTTCTTGACGAGATCGGAGATATGCCCCTGCAGATGCAGGGCAAGCTGCTTGTGGCGATCGAGACCGGTCGGTTCCGAAGAGTCGGGGCCACAGCCGAGCAGACCGTGGACGCCCGCATCCTCGCGGCCACGAACATCGATCTGGAGGAGAAGGCCCAGGCCGGCCGCTTCAGGATGGACCTCTACCACCGCCTCAAGATGTTCCAGATCACGCTGCCCCCGCTTCGGGAGCGACCAGATGACTTGTGGGCACTGTCCGATTACTTCCTTGGCCAGTTCAGTCGCCAATTGCAGCGGCCCATCCCAAGGCTGACACCGGAGGCCCGCGAGTCCATCCGCAGCTACTCCTGGCCGGGCAACGTTCGCGAGCTCGCCCATGTGATCCTGCAGGCCCTGGTGACCGGCGATGAGGGGGACATTTCGCCGACTCACCTCGGACTCCCCCTCTCTCCGTCCGCGGCTCCATCCCCATCACCGGCTGCAGCCATCGAACTGGATTTCTCGGCGGGGTCCCTCTCGCTGGCCGAGGTCGAAAGGCGCCTGCTGCAGGCCGCCCTGGCACACGCCCAGAACAACATCACCGAAGCCGCCCGGCTGCTGGGTATGCCGCGCGGCACGCTGCGGTATCGTCTCGAGAAACTCGGCCTCGTCTGACACTCAAACCAACGTCGCCCCCATGCCCCGGCGGGCGTGGAGGGGCGCGGCGAGAATACTCGCCGTTTATCGGATGTCCGCCACCCGACAGCTTCCTGATCTCTCGCTGCCGCGGTTTTCTGATGAACGTAAGTCTTTTTTTGACAGTTGTTTGTGATGAATCGTCCGTCAGGCTACGCCTTCGGCGCGCCGGGTGCTATCCAGCACCGCTGACAGCCGGCGCGAGCAATCAACCGGTAGCGGACTGGGGGATTCGTTCGGCCCGCGGCTCATGTTTGCGAGGCGAGGCTCGGTGATGGTGCTGAGATCCTGGGCTTGGAGATAGGCGGTGGAGGGTCAAGCAGGTGGAAACCGAGACAATCCTTCACACGGCCTTGTTTAGCGGCATTCTGGGATTCGTCGTGTTCTGTGCGTCCTATGCGCTCCACGTATGGCGCAGCCGAAATGCCGCTGACCGACAGCAGGCCGCGACGACGCCGGAGCGACGCCTGTTGAAGTGGTCTGTCGTGTCCATTGGCCTGGGCTGCGTGCTCATGCTTGTTTCGCTGATCTGGCGGGAGGTCAGGCCGCGCGAGGGCGTCCTTTCGGGAGACGGCCTGTACACGGTGCGCGCCGAGAGCAACCTCAAGTTGGAATACGTCACCGATGCTCGGACAGTGAAGGCGGAGGATGTCCTCGCCCGCTTCCATTCGCCCGAACGCCGGGCGGAGATGGCTGAACTCGAACTGAAGCAGCAGATTCTCGATACCCAAAGGAAGATCGTCGAGCTTCAACCGCTCACGCCGGACAATGAGCTGGTGCGTCACTACGAGAAGTGCGTTGCCGACCAACGGCAGCTCCTGGCTTCCTTGACCTACCTGATTCCCGAGCACGCCGTCGTTTTGCGCGAAAGGCTGCGCGATCGACTGGACAAGACCGAGCGAATCAACGCGTTGGCCACCCGCATCGACGACGCCCGCCGGGAGTTGCAGCAGACTGAGGCACGTCGCGTGCTGGCGGACAAGCATCGTGCGCGGATAGAGAGGCTCTCCGGCACGGGTGCGGCGGCCGAGGTCGAAATGGATGAACGGAGTACGGAGAGCACTGTCCAGGCGAGCGAGGTATCACGCCTTCGGAGTTCGATTGGCAACCTGGAGATCGAGCGAGCCCACCTGGAGCAGAGCCTTCCTGAGTTTGCCACATGTACCTCCCAGCAGGCCGAGGAGATCGGCCGCGAACTGGCCCGCGTTCGGGAACAGCTGACCGCAAGCGAGAAGGAACTGTCCGCGAGCATCGCCCGTCTCGAGCACGACCGCAAGCGAGCGGAACGGCTCAAGTCGGCGATGCTCTCTCAACTGGACCTTGAGGGCCGACAGTGCCAGGCAAGGCTCGATGGGGTTCAGGACGTGCTGACAATCAAAGCCCCCTTCGACGGCGTGGTTGCCTATTCAGACCCGGCCCCCGCCACGGCCCTGCCGCTGGCACCCGTGGTGATCGTCACTCCCGAGCAGGGTTTTCGTTTTCGTCTGCGCATGACGGAGGCGGAGGTCGGCCCGCTGGCTCGCCAGGATTCAGTGCTGCTCGGACTCGTTGCCCCGGTACTCCAACGTCGTTTCAGCGGCCGGCTCATCAGCTGGGACAGACTCCCGCGCGAGCCTGGCTACGTGGTGGCCGAACTGGCTTGCTCGCCGCCACCGGAAACGATCCGCGAGCTGGTTGCCCGCGATTGGGGTGCGCACGACGGGAACACGACACCCACGGTTAGGATCCGGTTGCTTTGGCGACCGCCCATCACCGTATCTCCGCTGTTTCCTCTGGTGGTCTGTATGCTGGCCATCGGCCTGACGGGGCTCTGTGCGGCAGGGCTACGAAGAGCATACCGTGGTGCTTGGTGTAAGCCGTCGGTGGATGCCCTGGAGGCCGACAGTACTCCGTCGGGGCCTGTTGTACCGCCGCGGGCCGAGCTGATTGCACCCTCGCCGGCGGCGGAGCTGGCCCTGGATGCGGCAGAGGTTGAGTCCGGCGCCGTGGGGCGGAACCTGCAGATGCTTGGTCACCGTCTACGCGAGTCTATCAAACAACACTGCATCGAGCCCTCCTTGCTGCGGGCACTGGAATGGGCGATCGACCGGCATCACACACGGGCACTCAGGCATCTGATGATCGGCCTGGACCATGATCCTGCCCTGCCGTCGAGCCTGGAGCATTGGCAAGCCCGGGCGGCAAGTGAATCAGAGAAGAACGCGAGCGAACACGACCGACCGGCCAGTCGGGTGATTCGGATTGTGGAGGCCCTCGCTCCCGAGTTGCTCAGGAGCGGAAGGTCGGCTGGGGCCGCCCATCGCAAAGCCCCGGATTTGCCAACCGGGTACTCGATACCGTCGCTGGTTCCGCTGTCGTCGGCTCTCCCGGTACAGAACGGATCACGGTAACCCGGAGGGTGTTAGGATGGCGAGTCTCGCGGTACCCGAGTGCGTGTTCTCGGATCGCAATCTCGACGCGGATCCCCGCTCCGCCATGCCGGGACGCGTGCTGGTAGTGACCGTGATCTCCACAATGGTCATGGCCGTCTTCGCCTCAACTTACGTACCCTATCGCGTCTTCACGTGGTCGCTGAGCCTGATCCAAGACCATCCCAACCGTACTCTACTCTTGCCGGCGATCCTCTTCATGACCGGCGCGGCATTGCTTTCCGGGGGGCGGTGGATCATCTTCTTCTCTCTGACGTTTCTCGAGTTGCGCAGATACCGCCGCCGACGGAGTCCCCCTGTCGCCAGTTGGCCCACCGTGTCCATCTTCGTACCGGCCTTCAACGAGGGGGACACCATTGCCTCGGCTCTGGCTTCACTCATCGCCCTGGACTATCCGAGCTTCGAAGTGATCGTTGTCGACGACGGCTCGACGGATGCTACTCACGAGAATGCCACGCGGTTCCAGGGCGATTACCACAACTGCCGCGTCCGCGTCTACCGCAAGCCAAACGGTGGAAAATGGAGCGCCCTCAACTTCGCATTTACCCATTCAACCGGCGAACTCTGCCTTTGCGTCGACGCCGACTCCAAGCTGGCTCCGCAGTCCATTCGCCTCATGGTGGAGCGAATGTCGGATCCCAAAGTCGACGCCGTAGCCGGCCAGATTCGGGTGCGCAATCGAGTCAATCTGCTGACTCGCCTGCAGGCACTTGAATACGTCATGGCCAGCGGAGCGCTGCGTCTGGCCCAAAGCCATTCGGGAACCGTCCTTGTGGTTCCCGGACCGCTCGGGCTCTATCGCCGTTCGATCATGGAAGAGGTTTTCATGCGCTGGGGCACGAGCGGACGGCCGGTCAAGCCCGGCCACATCCACGGCCCACTGGACGGAGACACGTTCGCCGAGGACTTCGATCTGAGCCTCTCGGTCCTCTCTCTCGGGGGACGGATACTCTACGAACCATATGCGGTCTCGCATACCAAGGCGCCCGAATGGTCGTTTGCCCTGCTGAGCCAGCGCTACCGCTGGGCGCGAGGCACTATTCAGGTGCTGAAAAAATACATCCGGCGTTCACGCGCCTACCCGCCAATGCTCCGGCCGCGAGTGTTGGGCTGGCTGGCCATCACGTACGGTGCGGAGATGTTCGCCTTGCCATTTGCCTATGCGGCGGGAATGGCCGCGGTGCTCTTCTATCTGGTGAGCGGCGGCAGCCTGGCAGCGATCCTCCTGGGTGCCTGCCCGGTCCTCATGCTGAGCCTCAACGCGGCAGCATTCTGCATCGCCTTGCACGGCGACAGTCTGTCGCTCTTGCCCGCGTTGCTCGTGTACGACTTGTATCACGGATTCATGTTGAACAGCGCCTGGCTCATTGCGGTCTTTGACGAGATCCGCGGCACCTCGATGCGCTGGTCTTGAGGGAGGTCAACAGACTATGTCGCTTTCGCGCCATCGAATCGGGCTGATGCTCGCAGCTTGGATGATTCTCTCGGCAAGCACCGGCCCCGTCGTCGCCGCCGACTTCTTCGACGATTTCAGCTATGCAGGTGGCGGGGTGGATGATCCTGTGGATCCTCAGCTCCAGTGTTTCGGCTGGTACGTGCGAAGCGGGTCGGGAGGGCCGGGGCCGACCGGAGCCACCTGGCGGGAGGATTACGTAACCTGGGCCGATGACCCATCGATTCCCGGCAACCGCGTTATGCGACTTCGAGCAACTACCGACGGCACAGCTGAGGGCACCTTTCAATCCGAAGTCGACTCGGACGGCGACCCGTTCCTTGAGGGCACCTACAGTGCCCGGATCAAGTTCGCCGACAACATCGCAGGCGCCGTTCAACCCAGCGTCCAGGCGTTTGTCACCTACAAGGGCCTGGTCTGCGATCCGAGCTACTCCGAGTGTGATATCGAATACACACCCGCGGATCCATGGAGCACGCGATGTGGGGCGTCACCTGCCCTTCATTTGCAGACCTGGGAGCAATTCTGTGACAATCCCTTTGTCGAGGAGAAGCTGCCGGGGATGCCGTCGCCGGTGTGCGGGACGCTGGCGGGCTGGCACACCTGCACTGTGCAGATCAGCGATGGAACGGTGCGCTACTACGTCGACGGAGTTTTGCAGGCCAGTCATGGGGGCAGGTACTACCCCGAATCGAGCATGCGTATCCTGCTGCTTCACTGGTTCGCGGACCCCTTGCGCGCCGGCGTCTATGCCGATCTGACCATGGAGGTGGACTGGATCTACCACGCGAAAGACACGATTCTCACCGCCGCCCAAACCGAGAGTGCCGTGGCAGCGTATCGAGCGTCGGGGGTCACCCGCCATAATGGTCTGGGCACGTTCCCTGACTGCAATGCGAATGCCATTCCGGACTGGTGCGAGTCTGACAGCGATGGGGACGGCGTCATCGACGCCTGCGATGACACGAAGGTGTGGCGAGTCAAGTGGGATGCGACCGGGGCCCAGACCGGCCTGACCTGGGCCGACGCGTTTACCGGTCTGCAGTCCGCCCTGTCCGCGGCAAAGGCGGGGGACGAGATTTGGGTAGCGGCCGGCACCTACCAACCCGCTTTACCCGACGGAGATCGCAACCTGAGCTTTCGCCTCGTGTCGGGGGTCGGGGTATACGGCGGCTTTGCCGGCCACGAGTATCGGCGGGTTGAACGCAACCCGTCCCTCAACGTCACGGTGCTCAGCGGCGATCTGAATGGCAACGATGGGGCATTGCCGGTGAACAACGCCGACAACAGCTACGTCGTGGTCGCCGCATCCGCAACCGACTCCTCGACAACGTTGGACGGCTTCACAGTTACCGGAGCGAATGGCACATATGGAGGCGGTTTGTTCCTTGACGGTGGCACCGTGACCGTCCATTCCTGCACGTTCATCGGCAATTCGGCCGCGTTCGGAGGTGCCATCTGCATGCACGAGAGCGAACCCACTGTCTCCCGCTGCTACTTCGGGGGTAATCAGGTGTTGCAGGATGGCGGCGCCTTATACCTGGATCTGGGCAGCGCGCCCCGGATCATCGCATGTGTGTTTGAGGGCAATGAGGCCGGCTATGCTGGCGGCGCGGCCAGAGTGCTGACCAGCTCACCCCTGTTCATCAGCTGCACGTTCCGAGGTAACCGCGCCCAGTATGGCGGAGCCATCCAGCATTATGAGTCGGCGGCCCCGATGTTCGCCGATTGCCTGTTGAGCGGCAACGTGGCCGGCGGCGCCGGGGGAGCGATCCACAACACGGACAGCTCGCCGCTCGTGATCAATTGCACTATCGGGTTCAATTCTGCTGCACAAGGGGGAGGGTTGCTTGGCTGGCCACCCAGCATGACCACGGTGGCCAACAGCATCGTCTGGGGCAACAGCGACCTGACCGGGAACGGCGAACAAGCTCAGGTGACCACCGCCACCGCCAGCCTGAGCTACTGTTGTGTTCAGAACTGGACGGGAACGGCCGGCGGCACGGCAGTATCCGCGGCCGATCCGCTGTTCGTGGATGCCGATGGACCAGACAACGTGCTCGGCAACGAGGATGACAACTACCGCCTGCGTGGCGGTTCTCCCTGCATTGACGCAGGCGACAATCTCATTCTGCCTCCTGACGTCGCCGATCTTGACGCCGACGGTGACAAAACCGAGCCAATCGCTCTCGATGTTGCAGGCTATCGACGACTCGAGGATGCGGTGGCCGTGCCGGACACCGGACTCGGAACAGCCCCCCTGGTTGACCTTGGTCCGTTTGAATACGTGCCGGTGGCACCGGGAGATTTCGATTACGACCGCGACGTCGACCTGGCGGACCTCCAGCATCTGCTGGTGTGTGCCCGTGGGCCCGCGATCCCCCAGACCCTTCCGGAGTGTCTGGATGCGGATCTTGACGGGGACGGTGACGTGGATCAGACCGACTTCGGGCTCCTGCAACAATTCCTTGGTACGAGAGAATAGAGTGACAGGGACCATCGCCAGCGATCGGATCATCGTGATGGTCACCTCTGCCATTGTGAGACTGAGCCTGGTGAGTCCGGAGCCAGCCTAGATCGCTGTCAACCACAGCACGCGGCCGGTTTTCCAGTATTGACGCCGCAGGTACGATTCTGCAACACCTCGCGAGGGGTCCGCTCGAGGGCGAGGATTCAACGGTTCAAGAGGCGGGTCGCTCAGGATTGGGCGACCCGCCACAAGAGCTGGCCGTGCCGGAGGTACATACCATAAAACAACCACAACTTGAGGAATGCGAGGTCGAAGGCGTTCCTGTGTCGCCGCTCTTGGCCGAGGGCCGCGGGAATCCCTACGGCAGCGTTCCGGGCCTGGATGACGAGGAACTGGCCGATATCGAGGAGCTGGAACGGCAGGTGCTGCTCCAGGCATGGGGGCCGATTCTCGCCTTGCCGGTCAGAACGAAGAGAGGCTGGATCAAGCCGACGATCGACGACGACCTCGGCGTCCAGATAGACGCGTTCGGGACCGTGGATTTCGAGCGCCGGGTACCGGAGTTCGACAAGGCCAGGTATAAGGCTGACCGGCTTTCCGAGAAGCTTCGGGACGTGCTCATCATGCTCGGCATCGTGAAGGAGAGACTGCCCAAGGCCAAGTACCGGGCGCTCAAGTACCTCGGCCGAGGCGTCATCGAACTGGAGCACATCGAGAATCCGGATATGCTCGCCTTAGCCAAGTACTTCCTGCAGGCCAAGCGGCTTCAGAAGGAGATTACCGAGCTTCGCAAGGCCAGCTGGAAACGCCGGCAGGCCGAGCTGGCGGAGGTGTTCGCATGAGCCGCTCAGGCGATATCCGGCTCCCTCCGGTCATTGTGCTGGCCGCCCGGGGCCACGAGCAGCTGCTGAAGACGCGGCTTCGTGACCTCAGGGCCAGGGGTGTTCGGTACAAGGTCATCCATCTGGAGAAGGTGCTGCGGCCGAAGGGCGGGAAGCGATAAGGCGTGGCCGGTGTTTTGAGGCCGCGCTCGGCCCGGTTCTTCAGTGCAGGGGAAAACGCGTTGGCCTCCTCCGCCGGTATCAGGGCCGGGAAGCTTCGCCGTGTCCGCGTCCGGGCCGATTTGGCCATCGCCGGCGTGGCCTTTTTTCCTGGCCACACCTTCCTCGCCAGTAATCGAATGACGAGGCAGAGTATGGGCGGAGATTGCCGCTAGCTGTCCTGGGGGCAGGCGGCACACGAGAGCGGGGATTGACGGCCTTGTTCCTGATTACCCGAGTCCATGACCGGCAGATCCCCATGACTGCGCCGCCTTGCTGTATGCATTCAGGGCGGCGGATCAGGGTTGGGAAGCCTTCAGGCGTGTCCCGTTTTCCGGGGACACGCCCTCGGATCGTCAACGGTAAGTTGATGGTTCGATAGCAGGAACAGCGGGATGATGGCCGCTCGATGGTAGCTCGCAGGCGGCCGGGACAGGGAGCATGGATGCCAGGGCATTCCGGTGTTCGATGGATACGGATGCGACCGCTCGATGCTTGCAGTCACGACGGTTTGATAGGTACAGCAGTGACGGTTTGAAGGGTGCGATGACGGAGGAGAATGAGCGGATTGTGAAGGGATGGATGAAGGGCAATTGAAGGTGAGAGATGCGTTGGATGCCTTCGGCATCGGCGGGCATTCCGCTTCGCTCCAGCCCACCTACCCGCGGTCCTATCGGCCCGCGGGACGGACGACGACGGACGGATTTGAATGACCGAGACGACGAGCAATTGGTACATCAACAGCGGGTTGATGATGGGTACTGAAGGCATGAATGGACAGCAACGAGTACGACGACGGGTATTGAGCGTTGGCAAGATGGAGAAGATGGACGGACGACGACGAGCGATTTGAGAATCTGGAAGGGCAGAGGCTGAGAAGATGAGTATTTACAGGGGGTTATGGAGGGGAATGAGTTGAGAATATGAGAATAGGGGCATGTAAGAGCCCCAGAGTCCGAGCCTCAAAATGCTCGGTCAGGCCTGCCGCCGGGCATCCCGGCAAGTATCGGCCAGCCAGCGCTCGATCTCAATACCCGCCAGGATGTCCTCCTTATCCTCCGACTCCGCCCGCACCATTTCGCCGGCCAATGCCCCCAGTCGCTTGCGGGCCCGAGCCTCGATCACGCACAACACTTGATCCTTCCAGTCCATGGTTTCACCTCGATCAGGGTGAAGACGTTGGGGTTTATCAACCTTCCGCTTTCAGGCCCCGCACGATTCCTCACTCGCCAGTAGCGAAAACCGCAAAGCTTAAATACTCGGCTGCATTCACCACCTCCCAGTAAGCACTACGGAGGAATCAAAATGTACTCAACCCACCCATCCAACGTACCCGCCGGGCAGGTGGGATACGCACCGTATTTCTATCAGGCCGGGCTCTATCTGGGCTACGATCTGGGCGCCGGAAGCAACCGAATCCGTTCTCAAGATCACGCCTCTTCGACCTATGATTTCGCGTCCGATGTACCGCTCTTCGCGGGAATCGGACCCGTCCAGACTGTCGAGCAGGTCATTGCGCAAGGGTATTTTGCCGTACCCCGGGTTAACCCGATCTCCGCCCTGATCTCGGATAAAACCCACACCGCCAGACTCGGCCTGGACGACGTTATCCACCAGATCCGGGCACGCTACGAACTCTACCAACGCAATATCGAGGAACTCCACGAGTCGGTCTGCGAGGCCCACAACTCGGTCTTCAGGCAGATGGCCGACCACGGCCTCACCGTCGCCAACGAGCGGCAGCAATACTCGGTGACCAAGCAGATCCAGAAGCTTTACGAACAACAGCGAGAGGAGCGGGTGAACCTCTGGCGCGACCTGTCTCGGTTGCGACTGACCCTCCCTGAGACTGCCCAGCAGTACCTTGCCGCGTACCGGAAGATGTCGTTACTCGGTATGTATCGAGGTGATGAACCGTGATTTCGCGAGCCCAGGAGCTGTGCCGCAAGCTCAAGCCGGTGCTCGGCAGAAAGATCGATGGCTTGTGGATGGCCTACCTGGCCGAATCCGAGCCCGGCGGTCGGGCGGACATCGAACAGACTCTCGAGCTCTTGGCCGCCAAGCACCTGAAACAGGACTATCAGCCGGACCGCTCACCGTTCCCACCACCATCGCGGCAGTTCTGCATGCGGGGCGAGATCGAGCTTGGCACAGTGACCTACGGCCCTCAGAAGCTGTACCCGTTCTTCCTGCGAAGCGACCGTTTGAAGGAGCACATCCTCGTCGCCGGCCGAAGCGGTTCGGGCAAGACCAATCTCACCTTCGTGCTCATGCGCGGCATCATGGCCAGTGGTATCAAGGTAATCGCCATGGACTGGAAACGAGGCTACCGGGACTTGATGGTCTTGCACCCTGATCTTCGAGTCTTCACCATCGGCCGGGATATCTCGCCGTTCCGATTCAACCCTCTCATTCCGCCCCCGGGCTGCGAGCCGCACGTCTGGATCAAGCTGATCGTCGACGTCATCGCCAACGCCTATCTCGGCGGCGAGGGCGTCATCAGTCTCCTGGTCGGCGGACTGGAGCACCTGTACGCCCAGGCCGGGGTATTCGATCATCGACAGCAACGTTGGCCCACGGTTTCGGATCTCTTGGCCTGGCTGAGAACCGCCAAGCTCAAAGGCCGAGCGGCCATGTGGCAGGCCTCGGCCGAGAGGATTCTCCTCTCCATGAGCTACGGCGAGTTCGGCGCTGTTCTGGATACCCAGGACAACGGCCAAGTACTCGACCTGCTGAACCACAATGTCGTCCTGGAAATGGACGGATTCCCCGGGCCAGTCTGGAGCATTTTTATTGGGTCATGAAGGTGACCGAGCACTTCGAGAAGCAAGGGTATGAGGTGACCGCCGAACACGCCATCCCCGGTGACGGGGCCGTGGATCTGCTCGCCGAGGGACCCGGCGAGCGCGTTGCCGTTGAAGTCGAGACCGGCAAATCCGACATCAAGGACAACCTCGCCAAGCTCCGAGGAGCGGGCTTCGACTGCGTCTTGTTCGTTGCCACTTCGCCGGCCGCCGTAAGCGCCTGCCACCGGGCCATCGAGGCGGCGGGGCTTGCCGGGAATTCAGTTGTCGAGCTGATGACGTGGCTGGATGTCTGACGGCGTTCACGGCCGTAGGTAAGAAGTCGATCGCTGGTAGCCCACAGACTGTTGGCGATAGCCGGCCAGAGCACGCTGGCCGGCGTAAGAGATGAGCTCATACAGCCTCTGCGGCCAGGATGGGCTCGTCAGATGCCTGGGATAGATGAAGATCGCTGGGAGCCTGTTGTTCCGATAGACACGGCGCTTGTGGTGGATGCCCTTCATGTACTCAGGCCTGTCGGGCATGCCAGCATACTCGACGATCATGCTGGCGTAGGTTGGCAGCGTGAAGTCCGGATGCCAGAGGTGATGCCGGCCCCGGTCATAGATGACGGTTGGGTACTCGTGAAGGAACGGGATGCCGTACCGGTCGAGTAGTCGGCCCACCTGGGCCTCGCCACGGGACCGGTACGGCGGTGCCTGCGCGGCGATTCGGGCATCGAGATCCAGATCGTGATCCACGCATCACTCACCCCGCTGACTTCCTGGCGGCCTGCTTTGCCGCGCCCATCAACCGCGCTTCAGTGCTGTCGATCAATCTGAACAGGTGCGCGTTGTGTCTCTGGAGCCGAGAGGCGGCCTTGAGAACATCGGCCAGCGCCCGGTAATTGCCTGCTTGAGCACCGGCCTCGGCCTGCCTGGTGAGATCACGTATCCTTCGCTCGTTCACAGCCACCGCTTGATCGAGACGTTCCAGCCGCTGGTCGAGCTGGAGCTCCGTGTAACGCGCCGACAGTTCTCCGGGTGCGTTCTTGCGGGCCTCAGGCGGCAGGTCGGCCATGTGCTTCTCGAGTTCCTCGATGCGGGCGGCCTCGCCTTGCCGAACCAGATGGGCCTTCTCCCGCAGCCGAGCCATGCGCTCGGTGAGCCAGCCTTCGGCCGGCAGAATCCGCTGGAGTTGGAGCAGGATATCCGCGGCCTCGTCACGGTGCTTCTCGGGATCGCTGACGAGATCCCTGGCCTCGCGCTTCAGGTGACGCAAGCCTCGAGCCATGCTTCGGTTCGCCTGCCAGTCGTTGTAGAGATCCGTCCTGTCATGCCGAATCGAGGCTGGCTCATTCCATGTCGTTCGTGACGGCATGAGGTGGCCTACATGCCCATGCCGGTGCAGAAGGAAGGCGATGATGCCGACGGTGAGCGCGACGGTGATGATGCTCTGAAGCATCGCTCTGTCTCCGGGGAGATCGAGGCCAAATACCCAGCCGACGAGAAGGCTTGCACCAAGGGCAATGCCAGCGCCGGCCCAAGAGCCGCCAGCGCCGCGGATGGCCTGGTAGATTACGCCTGCGAGCACGATGATCGCGAAGCCGACGGCAATGGGCCCGAGGTCTCGGATGGTCAGGTCGTGCTCGTACTCCCACCAAGTCAGTCCCATGGCCAGGGCCATACCCAGGGCCGCGGACATGGCTACCGCGGGGCGCTGCTCGCCGAAGCGCCGGCTGAGCACGGCGTAGGTAATGGCAGTGAAGAACGCGAAGGCCAGGACGAAGTCCGGCAGCACGGTGTCGAAGAGCTCGCCGAAGGCGAAGCCGGTGAAGGGGTTGGAGAGGGACATGAGGGAACGTGGGCGCTTGGAGTATTTAAGGTTAACGGTTCATCGGGGCTGGCGAGGACGGCCACGGCGCCCGCCGGTGCGGTCGGCAGACGTCCCTCCTGCCTCACATTGGTTGGGTGGAAGCGTGGGCGTAAGGCATTCTGTCAGGCTGCGTTTCTGCCGACTTGGGCCGCTAATCGGGCGTGCTGAGGGGCTGGCGGCACGACTGCCGTACCATCTTGACATATGTCCCAACCCTCCCGCTAACCTGCTTTTCACTTTTACTGAATGCAGGAGATCGGGTCATGTCGGTTCGAAACCCCAAGCAGGAAGAACTGCGGCGGTTGGAGAGCAAGACCCTCGACGCCCCGTTCAAGACCGCGGTGCAGGAGGGACTCAACTGCTCACCCTTTGAGGCTGAAGCGGTCCTCGGCGTGGTGCGCGAGGTGTATTCGCCTTTCATGGGGCCGTCCGGGGAGTCGATTCCGCCGGGCAGGATCTCTCTGGTAGCGATCTGCGCCGACGAGCCGGCGGGCAAGCCGGTAACCGAATGCCAGAAGCGGTCGGTGTGCCTGACGGTCCACCGCGGGCCTGAGGATGACCGGCTGATGCAATCGGAGGGTATGGCCGCCTTTCGTCAGGCGCGCATCGTGGACCTGTGTCAGGAAGCCATGAGCCAGGGGGCGCTACTCACGCGCGAGGACCTGGCCTACCGCATCTTCTTCGTCAACGTTCGGACCATCTCTCGGGACCTCCAGATCCTTCGTCAGGCTCAACCCGACGCGCCGGTTCCGCTGCGCAGCATGATGCACGACATTGGACCGGTTCTGACTCACCGCGTTCGGATCGTGCGTCTGGCTCTCGAAGGGCACACCATGACCGGGATCCGAGAACGAACGCGCCACGCGGCGACGGCGATCGCCAACTACGTGTCCACCTTTACCCGCTGTGCGCAGCTGGCCCGCCGCGACCTGCAGGCCGGACAGATCGCCTTTCTGCTCCGGCGAAGCCGGAAGCTGGTGGAACAGTACATCGATCTGCTGCGGGAGTCCGAGACCGACAAGAACATGGCTTACCATCTGGCCGAGCTGCTGCGGCTGGGCCAGGTGAGCGGGGGGAAAAAATGAGGAGGAACAGGCCATGATCATGGGATCCAAAGGCGATCGCGTCCAGAGTGCGTTTGGCCCTCAGCGGGAGAAGAACCTGAAAAACGCCCTGGCCCACATGATCGGCAGGGATTTCCCGCGCATGGGTGGGGACCGGATTCGGCAGTTGTGCGCGGAGATGATCCTGGAGGTGCTGGCGGCCCACCTGCGTCCCAAGGAGCATCTTCGCCATGGGCAGGTCCTTTGGCTGGGGGTGGATATCAACGATCCGCCGACACGTTCCAAGCGCATCGCGGACACCCATCTGATCCCGGTGATCCTGGACCTCAGCACGGATGAGGACCTCCAGGCCCGCATCGATCGCAAGCCGGTCGAGGAGCGACTGCAGATCAGGGCCATCCGCTTATGCCAGCAGGCCTATGGTCAGGGGGCGCTCCTGTCGGGCACCGACCTGGCCGAGCTCATGTCCGGCGACCCGGCCCGGCTGGCTGGCGTGGTCACCGCGTACGAACGCAAGACGGGCAAGCTGGTCCCCCGTCGGGCCACCGTGCACGACATCGGCTCGGGCATTACGCATAAGCGGATCATCTGCTGGAAGCGTTATGCAGAGGGCAAGACCTCTGATCAGATTGCCCGCGAGACGTACCATACGGTGGAATCCGTCGACCGCTACCTCGGTCAGTTCGATCGCGTGCGCCACTGTCGGATGCAGGGCCTGACCGCGGAGGAAACCGCTTACGCGTTGAACTGCGGTCGCCGGCTGGTCGAGGAGTACCTACGCATCGATCTGGTGATGGAGAAAGCCGCGGAGAAGAAGCATGCACCATGAGGCTCTTGATTCGCAACGTGGAACCGCGACAATCGCGGGCACCGGCGGAGAGGATAGGGCTCTGCTGAGGAGCAAACCGAGCGCTCGCGCCGGGGGCGAAGTATGGAGCGGGGGCTGCCCCACTGGTGGCCCCCAGCTCTCCTCTACATACTTTGGCCATGAAGCGTTAAACCTCGAAGACCAGGGGGTTGCCCCAGGCAACCACGCGGGACCCCTGGGACATATGTCAAGATGTGTGAGCCGGGCGTCACACCCGGCATCGCTCCTGCCGGCCCTCCCTGAAAGGTCGCGTTCCAGCATCGGCACGCGGCAGATCGCTTCACCGACAAGCTGATCGACGTGGTCGGGCTGTATCTGAA
>Ga0209310_1000746_pt1 | contig 31446 bp, 23 predicted proteins | sample AD_UKC030_MetaG_FD_184415 | JGI IMG/M metagenome (GOLD analysis project Ga0209310, IMG submission 184415) | Active sludge microbial communities of municipal wastewater-treating anaerobic digesters from USA - AD_UKC030_MetaG (SPAdes) (version 2) | ecosystem: Engineered > Bioreactor > Anaerobic >...
GTTGCACGTGGTCAGCCAACCGCGTTTGCTCAAGCCCCTCCATCCCGTCGGTCCCCGGCGTCAACCGACCCAACATGTGATCGGCCAAGGGCTCCCTGCACTCGGGCAATCAGGGGGGAGACTTCAGTTTCCCGTCTCTTGGCCGAGGGGAACGGTGACTGTATGATCAGCAGGCATGTCGTCACCACGACGCGTGATCATCAGTCTGCTCGGTGCCTTGGGCCTCGTGTTCTTCCCGGCTTGTCTGCCCGTGCCGCAGCCGCCCGGCGATGAACAGCCCGGCTCCGACATCACCGCCACGGTGGAGGTCGAGCCCAACAACAGCATGACCGCCGCAGCCGTGGTGACGCTCGATGCCCAGGGGCGGGCACGGCTGCAGGGCACGATCCTCGGCCTTGAACTCGGCGTAGACAGCGACTACTTCGACCTGGGCCCGATGAGTGCCGGAGATCAGATCCAGGCCTACCTCAACACGTCCGGATCCGACCTGCAGGGCATGCTCGGGGTTTTCGATGCTGACAGCAAGTTGTTCGTCCTGAGCCAGGAGGAGATCCCGCGAGGTGCCACTGCCCCACGGAGCCCGGATATCGAGTGGGGACGGCCCCTTTCGATCGACGAGATTGTTCGCCACGAGTCGAGCAACTACTATCTGGTGGTGAGTCGCAAGCCGGGCGTGGGCAACGTCAAGGGTCCGTATGAGGTCCTGGTTCGCGTCCGGCGAGGTCTCAGCGTTCCCGCTCCGCGAAGCCAGATCGTCCTCCTCGATTACCGGCCGGCGACGGTGACCGTGCCCGGCCAGGGAGTGCTTGTGTTTGATGCCTTTGACCCCGGTGCGATCAATTCGCGGTACGCGGGCCAGGCGGACACGGTCAAGCGGCAGATAACCCGCACCGTCCGTCAGAACTACGCTCGTTACGCTGTCCAGGTGTATGATAGTGACGAGGACATCACCGAGCTGGCGGCGCCGTACTCCACCGTGTACTTCGGCGGTGCCTGCTCCGCCGCCCTGGGCATGGAGCTCGGCGAGACCGACTTCTACAACCACGATGCGGACGACAGCGCGATCGTGTTCACCGACAGCTTCACGCTTGACTTGTTCACCTCACCGCCGCATGCGACCGGGCTGGGTAGCGCGATGGGCAACGTCGCCTCGCACGAGATCGCCCACCTGCTGGGTCTCAGTCACGTGGTTGACTCCGGTGGAACCGACCTCATGAGTGCCCTGGAGATCCCCGATCGCTTCCTGACCGATTTGCGATTCCGCGACAATGCCTCCTTGGCTTGGACGCTTTTTCCGGTTCCCAACATCTGGCTTTCCCAGGACGCCGGCGTCATGCTTACGGAGACGGTTGGGCGAGCCGCATCCGCGGTGGCGTCCGACATTACCGTGGGAACCGGCCCCATGAGCGTCACCGCCTCCGATTACGACGCCGACGGAGATCTCGATCTGACCATCGGTTGCCCGCTGGCGTCTGAGCTCTGGTTGGTCAAGAACGAAAACGGGGCTTTCCCCAATCCGTTCTCCTTCAGGCTGGCGCCGACCGGGGTGGTGGCCGCGGATTTCAATGGTGACGGTGCGGCCGACCTGGCCGCGACGGATCGCAACTCCGGTGACGCGGGTGTGTACGTCTTCCTGACCGGCGACGACGGAGTACTGACCGATCCGGCCGTCTACGCTCTTCAGGACGGTCCCTGGGCCATGGCCGCCGCTGATTTGAACGGCGATGGCCGTCCCGATCTGGTCGTCAGCCATTTTCCCTCCGAGACGGTTTCGGCATTGCTGAACCTCGGTGACGGCGGCTTTGGCGTGGATGCCGGCGCAGTGCCAGTGCCATTCGCCAACGCTCTGGCGGGCGGTGACCTTGATGGCGATGGTCGGGAAGATGTAGCCGTTGCCAGCCTGGGCTCATCGACCAGCGCCGCGGGGGTGTACATTCTGCCCAGCAACGGCGACGGCTCCTTCGGTGAGGCTCGGCATCTGTTGGGTGATGCCCTGACCACCTCGGTGGCCGTGGCTGACCTCAATGGCGACCAGCGCCCCGATATCGTGGTGACCGATAGCTACGCGAATCTCATCTACGTGGTGCTCAACGATGGTCTCGGCCGGTTTGAGGACGCCCAGGCGGTGGGGTATCCGGTCGGGGGGGCGCCGGTCGCCATAGCCGCCGGCGATCTGGACGGTGACACGTACGTGGATCTTGCGGTCGCCAACAGCAGTACGAACGACGTGTCCGTGCTTCTCGGGCGCGGGGATGGGACATTCGAATCTGAGTGGCCGTTCAGCGTGGGTGCCGAGCCTTCCGCGGTGACGATCGTGGATCTCAACAGCGACGGGCATCCGGACCTTGCGGTGGCCAACCTAGGTGGAGACACCGTCTCCCTTCTGCTTGGCCGCGGTGACGGGACGTTCGGGGCGCTGTGAGTCGGCGGCGACGAGTGTAAGATGCTGAGCTAGACGTGTCGAGGGAGCCTCCCCGGATCGTGCCTCAACGGAGGCCACGGGGGCGACATCGAGGGCGGATGGTCGATCCGCGATTGCAGCGCGTTGACCTGTGGTTGTCGATCGCCGATTGCCGGTCAGCGCATTCCGGGTGACGGGTGATGAATCACGGTCCTGCCATGAAATGGTTGTCGATCCGCGGCCTGATTCGCGGGAGTGTGGCGGTGCTCGCTGCGGGGCTCTGCATGGGGCAGAGCTGTTCCGATTCCGCGCCGGTGTCGCCGCCAGTCGGTTCGGCCTGCGGGCAGTTTGCCGCCGAGTGCGTGAACCTCATCGGTACCGCTCCCTACGCTCTGGCTGCGGCCGATCTCGACAATGACAGCGACATCGATCTCGTGGTGGTGAACTTCGGCACGGCCAACGTCAGCGTGTTGCTCAATCCGGGTGACGGGCGACTCGTGGAGTCGGGCCGATACACGGTGACCGATTGGCCGGACGATGTCGCCATCGGAGACTGGGATGCGGATGGTCATCTCGATCTGGCCGTCCAGGGGCCGCTTGGCGTCTCGTTGCTGGCTGGTTGCGGCGACGGCACCTTCGCCTCGGCGGTCACGCTGGACATCTGGCAGAACGCGCCCCAGCGGTTGGCCGCTGCGGACATGGACGGCGACCACCGGCTGGATCTCGCGATCGCGGGCGGCGTGCTCGTTGCCGACAACGTGACGATCATGCGCAACGACGGCCAGGCCCATTTCACCGCGGCCCAGTCGGTGACGGTGGATGAGCTGCTGGCCGGCTTCAGCGCGGCTGAGGTCACCGACCTGAACGGCGACTCTTCTCTCGATCTGGTTCTCGCGAGCCGGTACGCCGCCAAGGTGCACATCCTGATCGCGGACGGGCAGGGCGGCTATAGTACATCCGCCCTGGATGTGGCCGGGGCCAGCCATATTCTCAACGATCTTCTTGTCCAGGATATGGACGGCGACGGAACGTTAGATTTCGTCGTCGCGGACAACGGCAGTCCCCTGGATGCGCAGGATCCCGGGTCAGTGATTCTGCTGCTGAATCCGATCAGCGGCACGACGAGCCCGGTCAGTTTCCGGGCCGGGACCTCACCGGTGTCGCTGGCGACCGGCGATGTGAATGGCGACGGTTTGCGGGATATCATTGTCGCCAACAACATGTCCGACGACATCTCCGTCCTTTTCGGTCAGGGCGCGGGCGGCTTCGCCTCGCGGATGAGCATCGCTGTCGGCGACGGTCCCACAGCCGTGGTCGCTAGGGACTTCAGCAACGATGGCAATCTCGACATCGCCGTCTCCAATATGAACTCCGGCACGGTGAGCATCTTGATCAATGACGGCACTGGCCATTTCACCGCGACCCGATGACGCGGTGGCACGCCCAGGCCTCAAGCCCGTCGGTCGAACGCAACGGCCGGGAATGTCGCGATCGCCGTCCCTCCTTCGAGCTCGTCATCTCGTGCCCGCGAGTATCCGTCGCGTGTGCGGCTTTTTCCCCACCACCCCCACCCGGTCGGGCAGTATTGCCCAGTCCCGGCCTCCTCTCCTCGTTCAGTCGCTCCAGCGGTGACTTCTGTCCCTGGCACACTGCCTGCATGACATGATCATCGACCGAGCCCGCACAGTGCGGGGGATGGGAAGAAGAGGTTATCAAACCGAAGGAGACTGATCATGGCACTTTCAGCGAACAACAAGAGCGGCCGCGGCCGGTGGATCAAGGGCCTTGTTCTGGCCCTGGGCTTCTCTGCGGTGGCGGCCGCAACCGGCTGCGACGAACTCTACAGCGGCCTGTATGGCGGCTACTATCCCAGCTACGGCTACTACGACCCCACTTCCACGATTCAGTCGGTGATCAGTTACCGGCAGAGCGTCTATGAGGCCAGCAACGCCGGGTGGGGGGCGTACTTCCAGGAGTGATCCGGTCATCGGTGCACGGAGGGTTCGTTTCGCAGGAAGATCGGTGTGATGCTCGGACGTTGGTTTCAGGACCGGCGCCGAGCATCACCGTTCTTGCGGTCCCGGCCGGCTCTTGTCGGTCCTCGTCGGATGGTGTAACCTGCAGCCGCCGTCCGCGTGCGGTTCGGCGCGGAAGGACTCGTTTGGGGCCAACCAACAGAAAAGGAGCAGGACCGTGGCCAAGGTGCAGACGAAGGCGACCGGCGATCGGGGCAAGTATCGTTTCTCGTTCGGGCCGTGGAACATCAGCGAGGGAGCGGATCCGTTCGGTCCCCAGACGCGTGATCCGGTCGCGTTTGCCAGCAAACTCAAGGTCTACCGCAAGCTCGGATTTGCCGGCGTGCAATTCCACGACGATGACGCAGTACCTGATCTCAACAGGCTGTCCCGCCAGAGCGTCGTGGCCAAAGCCACCGCGCTGGGCAAGGTCCTCAAGAACGAGGGGCTGGAGCCCGAGTTCGTCGCCCCGCGTCTCTGGGAGGATCCCCGGACCATCGACGGCGGATACACCTCCAACAGTCCGGCACTCCGTCAGTACGCCGTGGATCGCTCGCTGCTGGCGATTGACATCGCGGATGCCCTCGGCTGCCGCAATATCGTTCTGTGGCTGGCCCGGGAAGGGACCTATATCCGCGAGTCCAAGAACGCCCGCGTCGCCCATGAGTACCTGCTGTCGGCAATCAACAAGATGCTCAATCATCATCCCTATATCCGCATCATGATCGAGCCCAAGCCGAACGAGCCGATGGATCATGCCTACGTGCCGACCATCGGCCATGCGATCTCGCTCGCCTATCTCTCCATGGATCCGAATCGCGTCGGCGGGCTGATTGAGACCGCTCACGCCAAGCTGGCCGGGCTCGATCCGTCCGACGAAATGGCCTTTGCCTTGTTCCACAAGAAACTGTGGAGCGTCCACCTCAACGATCAGAACGGTCTGAAGTTCGACGAGGACAAGAACTTCGGGGCCGCCAACCTCCGCGAGGCCTTCAATCAAGTCCGGGTCCTCGAGGAAGGCGGCTACGGTAGTGAGGGCGAGATGGTCGGCCTCGACGTCAAGACCTTCCGGACCCAGAAACAGACCAACAACACCGCCCACCTGGCCAACAGCAAGCGATTCTTCGAACTCATGGTCCGGAAGGTCCGCACCTTCGACCGCAAAGCCGAGGCTCGGTTCATCAAGGACCGCGATTACGAGGGGCTCGAGCGCCTCGTGATCGAGCATCTGCTTGGGCTCAAGTAGGCCGTCTTGCTGCAATGTTCAGACGTCGAGCCCTCGCATGGCCCCGGACTGCAGGAACAGATCCGCCGGGCCGGTGGGTCGTATCTCCCTTGCCGAGCATGAGCGGAGTCTCAGCTTGCCGAGCTCGGTCGGCGCGGGCGGAAGCAGCGGCTACGCATGCGGATCAGCATGGTCTTGCGCGAACGCGACCTTGATGGCCCCGGTCCGAGCCCGGCCCGCCAGCGCGGCGAAGGCCTCCCGATACTGATCGACTCGGAACCGGTGGGTCAGCAGACCGGTCAGGTCGAGCTTCTTCTGCGTGATCAGCTCGAACACCACCTCGTAGGTGTGCATCGGGCGCCCCTGATAGCGCTCGATGGCACGGCCGTTGGATCCGATCAGCGACAGTTCGTCAAGCCACAGCGGGGCGGTGTCCACCAGGCCGATCTGCGAGGTGCCCACCTCGACCACAGTCCCGCCGGATCGGGCGTATTTCATCGCGTCGGTCAGGCTCTGGCCGTTTCCCACGCAGTCAAACACAATGTCAAAGCCGCCAAAGAAGGCCTGATGGCCGAACTTGGAGGGAACCACCTCTCCGCCGATCAGTTCGGCGACTCTGCCGTAGCGTTCGGCCTGAGGTGCGGATCGGCGGAGGCTCACCTGTTCGTTCGCCCCAAACCGACGCATCATCTCCGCCTGGCGCGGGCTTCGACCGAGGGCGACAACTCGACATCGCGAGCCCAGGGCCCGGATCGCACCGGTCACACCCATCCCCACGAGGCCGGAGCCGAAGACCAGGACGGTCTGCTGGTCACTGGGCAGGCATCGCAGCACGGCGTGCACCGCGCCGGCGATCGGGTCGGTCAGGACGGCGGTCGCATCGTCGATGGCCGCCGGCACGCGGTGAAGCTGCGATACATGTGCCACGAACCGGGGGGCCCAGCTTCCGCCGGTAAAGTTGTTCCAGCCGATCATCGAACCGACCGGAAGGGGGCCCGTGCGGAAGTGCTGGCAAAGAGTGAACCGGCCCGCCGCGCACATCCCGCAGCGGGGCTCGATTTCCCGGACGGCACACGAAAGCGCCGACTCCGCCACCACGCGATCGCCAGGTTGCCAGCCGGTCACCTCGGGCCCGATTTCGTCGATGATACTGACATTCTCGTGGCCCAGGACTGCCGGCATGCTCGAAATCGTCTGGAGGATCGAGGCCGGGTGGTGACGCTGCATGACCGCCGCCAAGTCCGTCCCGCAGATCCCACCAAGCAACGGCCGCAACCGAACCCACCGAGGCGACGGCAGAGGGGGAATCGGAACTCTCGCCAGCCTCAGGCCAGAGTGTCCGGACCAGAACACCCCCGGCCAGACCCAACCGGCGACCTTGGTCACAGTCCAGGCCACCGGCCGGACGCGGTAGACTAGGGCGATCATCTCGCCTGGCGAATCTGCCCAGCTCATGGTCGAATCATACCGATCAGCGATTCCCTCCGCCAACCCATTGACCTGACTGGCGAGCAGTTCGCGCGGAAAGGTGCGCGCAAAAGCGGAGTGCGGGTCTCGACGGCCCATCCGAGTGTGTGGAATACCGAACCTCTAGACCTTCAGCCGAACCTGGAGCCGCATCAGCCCGCCAGTCAGGGCGACGATCAGGAGAGCGAACACCGCCGATCGGACAATGGCCTGGTTGCCGGCATTGAAGTGGGTGTCCAGCCAGGTGATGCCCGCCAGGCTGAGACCCGACTCGATGATTGACGGCAGGATGTACGCCACGATCGCGCTGGCACCCGCCGGGCGAAGAAAAAAGGACCACCGCGTCCAGCCGACCACATCCATGATCACGTACAGAACGCCGAAAACCAGCGTGGCGAATCCGGCACTGTACAGTCCCCAGGTGGGCGTGGCCGCGTTCTTGTTGATCCCGAAGGCCGAGCGGAGAAGGAAGCCGCCAGCCATGAAACTCGCCGCCAGCAGGAGCATAAGGCCGATCCGGCGGCCTGCTGACGGTGGCGCGTCGGGGCGCCTGATCGCCCTGGCCACCAGCACGCCAGCCAGGGCCACGGCCGTATGGCCTCCAATGTGACCGCCGACATTGAAGTACTCGTGCACGCGGAGGTCGAGATGCAGCCGGCCGACGCTGACTGTTCCAAGGCCGTCGAGCCAGCCCAACATGCCGGTCTTGTCGCCGATGAAGATCGCCACACACATGGCCAGCATCCCAGCGATTCCCGCCGGTCGGTTCCTGAACGCCAGGTAAATGACGCTCGCGACAAGGTATGCCCATCCGATCAGCCCCAGGATGCCCCACCAGGAAGTCCGCATCCGGACAAGTCGGCCCTGCTCCTCCGCCCCATAGGCGGCGGCCATGACGACGAGAACACCGATTCCGACCAACCGGAGGATGAGGCGAATGGCCTCGGGGATTGAGGCCGGGTAGTCGTTCCAGATCAGCATGAAGCCCATGTACACCGCGAGGCACCATTGAGCACGGGTCATCCCGGTCAGCTCGGCGTTGACGCCGCTCATATTGACCATGAAAACCCCCATGATCACGAGCCGCGCCGTGCGGGCCAGCACATGGCCGCAAACCCGTGGCCAACGCTCCCCGCGCTCGATCCTGCCACCGAGGGCAAAGGGAATGGCCATCCCCATGACGAACAGGAACGCGGGGAAGACCACGTCCACGAAGGTCATGCCGTCACCGTTTGCGGGGAAGTGCTTCATCCACGGGGGAATGTCCTTCATGCCCGCCAACTCGTTCACGAAAGCCATGGCGAGGATCGTCAGTCCGCGAAAGGCATCGACAGATGCAACACGGTCTCGAGTGGACTGGCGCCGACCGATCTGGGGTGTGTCATTCATGGACGGCGAGATTGTACCTCAAGGCAGCGGCGATTCCGTCAGGATTTCCGGAATCCGCGTGGTTCGTTTGACTCACATGGCGAAACCCTAACATCCGATCATTGAAGGAGGTCTACTGTTCGAGCAACGCAGTCTCCGCCGGCTGGAGACTAATTGAGAGGAGACGATTCCATGCGCCCGGTCCAGATTACCTGTCTCGCGTCCATACTCACCGCCGCCGTTGCGGCCGGCTGTGTGATGGTTAACCCATCCAATGTCCACCTGGGAGCGGTCATGGCCTCACCCTCCCCATCTGAACCCGGCTCAACTTCGCCCTCCGTACGCGAGACGGCTTACGCTTCTGCCCTGAAACGGGTCATGCATCAAGAGGAAAAAGTGGTGAAGCAGCTTCAGAAACGCGACTGGGAAGACCTGCTGGAGGAATGCAGCACCTGGATGGAATACACCCGCAAGCTCGTCGGTTACGCCGACACCTCTCAAGACCCGGCCCGGTTTCGCCAGTACGGCCACGAGCTCCTGGTGGCTATCGAGGGGATCAGAACGGCGGCTCAGGCTCACGATGCGACCGCATGCCAGGCTGCCGTTCGGCGGTGCGATCCGATTCTCGACAGGTACTCTCACGACTTCCCCCTGTCGGTCGTTCCAGTTCAGCCAGGGCCCGTTCCGTCGGATTCGCAGGCCTGGACTCCGCCCGAGGGTCCTGGATCGCGTGTCCCTTGACCGCCGAATGGCGGGAAACCGTCTCATCGATCAGCTCTCAAGGTATGCCCCCAGCAGATGTTCGGCGGCGGTTGCCGGCGCCATGTTGATCCGTGGGACGATCCGGTTGTGCGGCCGCCGGAGTGCCGGCGGTCGGTCCGCGTTCAACGCTCTCTTCTGCAGGAAGGCGTGTCTCACTTGAATTGCCGCCTTCCGCGCCGTTGGCGAATGCCGGCGGGCGTTCCGAAATCGGCTCAACGTGCTGAGCATGAACATCCGATAAAGGCGTTGACGACGCCGCGAGCGACGAGACAAAGGGCCATTGGCGCGGCCCTGCTCGGTGAAACCACTATCCTGAAGGATGGAAGTCGTTGCGGCAGAACCGGCTATCACCGCTTTTTTGCCTTTTCCGCTTGACAGGTGAAGGGCGGTGTGCTATCAGGTTAGCAGTCGTTCGGCCCAACACCCGTTTCGGGGTCAGCAAGGCGCGTTGTAGGCTGGCATCGAAGGCCATGCGGTCTGGCGGGGTGGGCGATGGATGAGCGGCCGACTATAACAGCGATATTCTGCGGGTGTGCTAGTGTCACTCGCAGTTGCGGGGCGCGGCGTGAGTGTTCGCGTGTTCACTCGAGTCGTGGAGGCCCACGGTTGGGCGCCCGCAAGGTGTAGAGTCTACACGAAAGGAGAAAGGTAATGACTGCATTCTGGCTTCTGGTCTGGTTTCTCATTGCGCCGCTGTTCAACACGATCGTGAATATCTGGCAGATTTGGGGCTGATGTGTGTTGGGCCTCCCGTTGCTCATGGAGTGACGGGAAGTGCCGAACGCAGCAAGTGTGCCGCTTCTTCCCGGCTCACGACTGGGGAGAAGCGGCTCTTATACATCCGTTGGTTGTTCTGATCGGGGCGATTGTGAGGCAGGGATCCTGCAGCTGCTGACTCTTGACAGGGGGCGGTGTGCATGTTAACTGTCTCGGGTTGATCCGGCCGCCACGGATGGTAAGCAAATTGGCGAGCCATACGGGACCCATGGGAGGGTTTCCGGAGTATCAGGTCTCTGATTGAAAAGGAGAAAGACAATGACTGCTTTCTGGCTCTTTGTTTGGTTCCTCGTTGCACCGCTGTTCAACACGATCGTGAATATCTGGCAGCTTTGGGGCTGATGTGATTGTGGTGCGCCTCGTCGCTCTTCAGGGTGACGGGGATCGCGAGCACGAACGATTGATCGCTTCTTTGCGGGCTTGGGCCCGTGAGGAAGCGATCTGTTTTTTCGCCGCATACCATCGACCTGCACGTCGGACCTCCTTGTCTCGCGGGGCGCGTCCTTGTGGGGCCGCGCCGCGGCTCAGCGTGCCCGCCCGGCGGGCCTTAGACTCTTAATGCCTCGTTATCCTGGCTTCAGGTAGCTGAGCATGATCGGCGATAGATGCCGGAAGCCGCGCAGGTTCGTTGGTGGAGCGGCCTTGGCGCGACCGGTCGCCGATCGGGCAGTCCGGCTGGGAGTAGGATGCGGGAGCAGGATGGGAGCCCGGTCTACGGACCCCGGCTGGCGGCGATGAAAAGGTCGGAGAGCCGGGCGGAGGCGAGTCTGACGGCCTCGGGCGAACGGTCGCATCCCAGCCATCGGCGGCCAAGACGACGGGCAACTGCCAGGGTCGTGCCGCTTCCGCAGAAGAAATCCGCGACCAGATCTCCCGGGTCGCTGCTGGCTTGGATCACCCGCTCGAGAAGGCTCTCCGGCTTCTGTGTGGGGTAGCCCGTTCGCTCCCGGGCCACGGTGGACAGGAATGGCAGTTCCCACACGTCGGTCATCGCCGGTCCTTCGGGATGGAAATACAGCCGGCCGGAACGCGTGTTCTTGTAGGGTCGTCCGCTCTCATCGCGGTTAAGCCCGTCAGTGCGGTAGGCTCCCTCACGCATGACGTGGAACTTGTGACCATTCCGCTCTCGGGTGTACACCAGGAGGGAGTCGTGTTTTCGGGCGAACCACCGGCGGCTGCGGCCACCCGTCCGGTAGGACCAGATGATCTCGTTGAGGAAGTGGTCGTAGCCGAACACCTCGTCCAGCAGAACCTTCACGTAGTGGACCGCGTGCCAGTCCAGGTGAACGTAGACGGTGCCGGTGGGCTTGAGCAACCGCCGCATCTCTGTGAGTCGTGGCCGCAGGAAATCCAGGAAGGCCCCTAGGCCGCCATGCCATTGGTCGTGGAAACGTTGCCGACCGTTCCGGCGCTTCTGTAGCCTGCCGGTGAAGAACGGTGGATCGGCGTAGATTAGATCGATACTTGCGGAAGGGAGGCCGGCCATGAAGTCCAGGTTGTCAGCCAGGACGATTCGCCCACCCAGAGCGGGAAGACTCTCGGTTCGGGATCCCGGCCTCGCACTGCCGTGGTTCAGCACCTCGACATCATCCAGACGGCGGGCGGGCTCAGACTCAGAGGATCTCTGATCTGGGGACGATGCCAAGCGCGTCCATCCTGCGATACAACCGACTCCGTGAGATTCCCAGCAATCGGGCTGCCAGACTACGCTGACTTCCGGTCTTACGCAAGGCGGTCAGAATGGCCTGGCGCTCATAATCGGCCAGGAGATTGTCCAGGGGCGTGATCCCGGTGACCGGGCCCTTGTTCAGGCCTGAACGACGGGCCACACTCGCCAGATCGATGTCTTCGCGCTGTAACGCGTCGCCCGATCCGCTGGTCATGGCCGCTTCGATGGCATTGCGCAACTCCTGGGCGTTCCCGGGCCAGTCATAGTCGTTGAGTGCTTCCCATGCCTCAGGAGAGATGGTCCGGATCTGGCGGCTGCTGTGCGGGTTGAGCTCTCGCACGAACTGATCGACGAGAACCGGGATGTCTTCTTTCCTGGCTCGCAGCGGGGGGATCTCGATAGACAACACGCTGAGCCGGCCGAGCAGGTCATCGCGGAGCGTGTTCTGGTGGCGGATTTCGCTCAACGTCCGGCTGGTCGAGGCAATCAGGCGCAGACGTACCGGGACCGCTTCGACGCTTCCCACCGATCGAACGGCGCCTTCCTCCAGAGTCTTGAGCAGTTTGACCTGGCAGTTCTCAGGCAACTCGTCTACACCCTCGACGAACAGCGTGCCGCCGTCAGCTGCCCCGCACAGGCCGGCGGCGGACAGGCCGGTGGTCCCGGCCGGGGCATGCCCCTCACCGAAGAGCTCGCTTTCGATCAGGTGCCGAGGTGTGGCCGCCACGCACATCGTGACAAACGGGCCTTCTCTCTGAAGACCATTGAAGTGGATGGTCCGGGCAACCATCTCCTTGCCGGTGCCCGGCTCGCCGCTGATCAGCACCGGGCTGGTGCCGGTACAGGCCGATCGGACCTTCTCGAGAACCCCCTGCATGCCCGGCGAGTGGGAGACGACGCCTTCGAAGCCGTATTGGTGCCGCATCTGGTCGCGGAGCTGTTCCACCTGCTCCCGCAGTCCCTGGATGGTCTTCTCCCAGCGATCCTCGCGGGCCTTGCTTTCGGTCGCGTCGCGCATGATCCCGATGACATGTCCGGGTTCGCCGCCGTCCTTGCGGAGCGTGGTGTAGATCGTCTCGACCCAGCGTTCGCGGCCGTTGCGGGACGAGATGCGCATCAGCTGGCGCACGGCGCCGGGCTTCCCCTCGGACAGTTGCCTGGCCGGGCACAGGCCGGCGGACAGGATCCGCCCCTGCGAGTCCCGGCATTCCAGCAAGTCGCTGCAGGCGTGCGTGCCGGAAAACACCTCCTTCGGTTGGAGGCCGGTGAGGGCTTCGAAGGCCTGGTTTACGAAAACAAACCGCTGCTGGTCGTCAAGGACGAACACGCCATCCTGGGTACTCTCCATCACACGTTCCAGCGCGAGCCGTTCGGCGGTTTGAGGTGTCATGAGCAGGTCCCCTGGAAAAGACCATTACAGTTTCGACCTGTTGAGATTCTAGGCGCGCCCCGGCTATGGACGAGGGAAAAACCGAGATGGCCCATAAGAGGGACAGGACTCGCTCCGGCGGGCGCCAAGGGGGCTCACTGGTGGATGCTCTGAGGCGGTTTCCCGACGCCCTCGTCGGGCTATCGCCGTCCATTGAAGCGGTGGACGGTCTCGATCATGGCCAGGAAGTGGTCCGCAGGGACATAGTTGGGGATGGAATTCCCGGAGCCGCAGGCGTAGCCGCCGGGCGGGGCGCAGGCATCCAGAATCTGGCGCGTTCGGCGGACAATCTCCGTTTCGTCCCGGCGGGCCAGGATGTCGATATCCACACCACCGATCACCGCCAGTCTGCCGCGCCATTCCCGGGCAAACTCCTCCACGGGCTGGATCACATCTTCGAAGCTGTGTTTGCCGTCAATACCCACGGGGTCGACCAGCTCCGGCATCACGCACTTGAGATTGCCGCAGGAATGCAGCAGGAAAGGCTTGTTGTACCGGTGGGCCAGGTCGACGTACCGACGATACCACGGGAAGATGTACTCCCGGAGGTGTGCCGCGCTGATCATCGTGTTGGTCTTGTAACCCAGGTCGTCCCCCATCCAGAGGATCGGCACGCCGTCCGTTCGACACCACACCTCGAAGCAGTCGTGGAGCAAACGGCCGACCCGGTCCACCACCTCGCGAATCAGGCCGGGCGCGTCGTACAGGGCGAGCATGAAGCTCTCCAGCCCCATCAGCCAACTGCTCCATTCGAAGAGCCCGCTGCAGTAGCCGATGCAGGCCATGCCATCGGGAAGCAAGCGGAGTGTCTCCTCGACCGGGCCGAAGTCGATGTCTGCCACCGTCGGCCATGGGTAGCGATCGAGGTCCTCGGCGGTCTGGATCGGCCCGCGGTGCTCGTTTTGCCATGCCCGCTGTCCCCGGTTCAGCTCGGCCGTGTCTGCGGCCTGGTCCTTGAATGTGCTGAACGGGATGGCCGTCCTAAGGCGGAAGGCGTCAAAACCCAGGCGGTGCATGAGGCCGACGGACTGTCTCAGGGACCTGTCGCGGAGTTCCGATGGACCGTTCTTCGACCATGGCACGTAGGGCTCCCCCAACAGGGCGGACATGACCTCGTCGTCAAGCTTGAGTTCCAGAAAAGGTATTCGCTCCGGCCGTTCCCGACGCAGGACCGCCAGCAGGTTGTGGATGTTCGGATCTGGTTTGGGCAGACGCTCGACGCGATCGATCATTAGCCACCTCTGCGGACAAGAGCCTCCGGCTGACGTCGGGCATGATACAGTCGGGGTGTGGCTTGCTCCAAACGCGAACTTTTACGCCGGCTGTGGCACAATAGGGATGGGCCGGGAAGAGGCAGAGGTGGTCGGTGAACGAGGAACGTCTCCAGATCGAGACGCTGTGGCATACCTGTGCGGTCAGGGTGCGGCGATTCCTGCGCCGCAGCATGGGTGACCACGAGACGGCCGACGATCTCCTGGGGCAGACGTTCCTCGAGGCGGCCCGCTCGTGGCATCGATTTACCGGACGGGGCAACCGGGAGGCATGGCTGTTCGGGATTGCCCGGAATCTGTCCCGGCGGGCCCACCGATCGGGTCGCTTGCGGCGGATCGAGCCGCTCACGCACGAGCCGCCGGCTCGCCCGGAGACAACGTCGGAGGGACCATCCGACGAGTTGGATCGGATGAGAGCATCGATCGCCCGGCTGCCCGACAAGCTTCGTGAGACCCTGACCTTCCGTCTGGCTGACGGGATGAGCTACGACGAGATTGCCGCTGCCCTCGGGATCCCGGTTGGGACGGTTCGGAGCCGTCTGCACGATGCCGTACGCCGGTTGAGGGAACAACTGACCGATGAGGAACAGGAGTGATTTGAGATGGAGCGACATCACATCGAAAGCCTCGTGGCCGATCAGCTCCTCGGCGAGCTGTCCGCACCGGCCTCCTGGCTGCTGGAACGCTATCTGGCCGAGCATCCGGAATATGCGCGTGAGGTCGAACAGGTAAGACGTACGATTCGACTGGCCAAGTCAGCCTTGCTGACGACTCAGCCCGCGGAGACCCCGCTGCCGCCGATGCCTCGTCTGCACCACCGGGGCTGGACGGTGCGGATGAGGAATGTCGCCTGGCCGGCGGCGTGTGCGGCCTGTCTGATGCTGGGCTGGTTGCTGGGGCCCGCCGCTCCAACCGCGAGTCCGACCGTCCATCAGGCCAAATCGATCGTCAAGCGCGAGGGACAGGTCGGTTCGGAGCGTCCATCGACGATGGTTGTGGCGGGAGCGGCTGACGGGCAGTTCTGGTCGGTTCGTTCCTGGGTCGAGCGCAGCTCGCGTTCACCCAAGGGGGCAGCCGGTGCGTCGGCGATCGTGTGGAAGGCTCCTTTTCAGGTTGCTTCAAACTGAGGTGCTATATGAATCGGAAACGACTCTTCGCGGTCCTCGTGATCGCCTGTACGGTCTGGCCTGGTTGTCTGCCCGAGAAGCGGGTGGTTTGGTCGCGTGACGGCTCGCGTGCGATGGTCCGGGCGGGGGGGGATCGCTTGATTCTGCTCGACGGTCCAACACTGACCCCGCGCGATTCCGGCCTGCCGGTTCTGGGCATGGATTGGCTGCCGGAGGCGAACGGAACGCCCCGGGCGGTTCTGCTCAAGCGGCACGACTACACCACCTGGGATTCACTCAAGTCGAACCTGACGCCCGACGAGGTGCGCAAGGTCGCCGCCGCCGCCAAGGACCTGGGCGATCAGTTCATGACTTTTCAGGGCCCCACGGATCAGTTCAAGCTCAAGGACGATTCCCTGCTCAATGACGGGGTCTGCGCAGATGCAGCCTTACTGTGTCTGCGGGATACGGCCACACCGGAGCTGAAAGCCAAGTTCGGTGGCAAGTGGGGCGAACTGGCCGAGCCGAAGGCGTACACCGCCGAGGTCACGGTGATCGCGGATGTCGGCAAGCAGGCGAATCCGGGGCAGGTGCTTGACACCTTCCTGGTTTCGGGGCGAGTTCCGGTGGCCGCCGATCCGACCGGTCGCACGCTGGCCTTGCTGCTTCCGCGTCCCGACCAGTCGTTGGCCGACGCCCAGCCCGCGTATGCCCTGGCTGTCTGCGACCTGACCCGGCCCAAGTCCTTGACCGTCGTCGACGAACGCGTGGGCATGTGTGTGGCCTGGAGCGGCGACGGACGGCAGATCGCCTACTTCCGCTACGTAGGCGACCCCCCCAAAGAACGCAAGCCCGACGATGCCTCTCGGCTGGGGCACCTGACGGTGCGGGACATCTCCTGGACGGAGGCGGATGGCAAGCCGGTGGCCCAAGTAGGCGCACCGAAGCAAGTGGGCGTCCTGTTCAATTCACTGGCCGGACTTCAGTACACGCCCGACGGCAATCTGGTCTTTGCGGCTTTGCCGATGACACTGCCGGCCACCACCGAGGATATGCCTCAACGATGGACGCTGTTCCGGTGGGATCCGCGATTCCCCGCGACCGTCAGCCGTGTGCTGGACAGCGAGACCGCCGATTGGTTCGCACAGCCGAACCAGATGTGGTTGTTTGCCATGAGCCCCAGCGGTCGGCGGGTTCTCCTGGCTGGCGATAAGGACTCCAGAAAACTGTACGTCTACGATTCCAGGTCGGGGCGGCGGGTCATCGTGGAGGGTGTCGAATGGGACGAGCACGGGATCCAGCCCACTTGGCGGAATGAAGATCAATTCTGCGCGGTCGTCGCGGCGGGCAACGAAAGCGGCTCGCCCGGTCGAAGAGAACTGGTGTTGTTCGCGATCGACTCGTCCGGGCAGGTCAAGGCGGCTTCGTGTCCGAGCAGGGATTGGCCGGTCGAGTGGACCAAGAACTGGCTGGAGACAGAGTCGAAATAGTCTTCACCTGAAACCGACCGCTGAATGCCGAAGGCCCCTTCTACTTCCCGAAGTACTGCTGGCACGCGGTCTGGTTCGGGAAAAGCCCCACCCCAACGAGTTCACTGCACCGGCCGTTGGGCCCGGTCAGAGGATTGGCACGCGGGGCAAGGAGATTGCTTGCTCGGACGAGGCCGAGGCCGGTGGCCAGCCCTCGCTGCAGGCCCGGCTGGCCAACCACTGCACTCAGGGTGCGCGGTTGGGGGGCCCCAAGGCCGGCCAGGCCGCTGCCCCCCAGCGGTGTACCCGGCGCGGCTGCGGTCACGCTTGATTGCGACAGTTCCTTCCCGGCGCTGGTGACGTTCGGGGCAGCGGAACTGAGGGCCAGGGCCGCGAGAAGGCTCAACTGCTGGGCACGAGAGCCTGGCACGGTGTAGGGCACCCGGCCCCTGGGTCGAGTGCCGGCCGGCTGGGTCGCCGCCAGGTCCGAGGATGCCGGCTGGGTCGCCGCGCCTCGCGGGTCGGACTGGTCCGCGATCAGCCTGGTATGCCCCTGCTCGACACCTCGCGACAGGTTGATCGCTGAGCGGTGGAACAGCAGTGCCGCCTCTTGCTGACAGCCGATCGACAGCAGCAGGGGGGTGCCGCAGATCAGGACCGCGCAAGGCGATGAGAGTCTCATAGTCGGCTCCTTCTTCCTGCTCATCACGCCGCCGCTACCACGTCCACTGAAGCTGGGCTCCGTACACCACCTTGTCGTAGGTGTAGGGCTCGGCCCAGTCGCTCGTGAGCAGGTTCGAGCGGGCGTCCGTCCAGTTGATCATGCCATGCAAGGTCAGTTCGCCCCAATCGGGGTGGTCAAGGATCTTCTGGGACACGGTAAAGGCATAGGTCGTAATCTGGTCATCACGCCGGCGGCTGTAGCGGTCGAGCAGGCTCCAGTGACGATAGTCGCCGAGCTGCCAGTTCACGTTGAACCGGAGAATAAGTTCCTTGTCCGGCAGGATGAGATAGTCATTGGGCGACAGGGGGTTCAGCAGCGGCAGGCTCGCCCCGAGGTAGAAGTTGTGATCGGTGCGGTCGAACTCGCGGCCCTCGGTCGCCACGCCGTCCAGACGATAGCCGAGCGATAGATCGCCGGTTCGTTGCGTCCGGGGCAAGGGATGGTACTTCAAGCTCTGTTCGACGCCGACGGAGTGGACCAGACCGTCACGATCATACTCCGGCTCGGTGGGGTAAAGGAACTCCTGGCCGTTCAGCTGATAGAAGACGCCGGTCTCGTTCAGCCAAACGGGGCTGTTTGTCGGCTGCCAGTGATAGCGCAGACCCGGGGTCAGCGCATGGTTGGACAGAAACGACTCGTTGCCCAGCAGATTGATGTCGTAGTCATACTGGAGACTCAGCTCCCACCGCTCGGCGAGCATGCGGGCGTAACGAACGCAGGCTCCGTAGTCCTGATAGTTGAACTCCTCCACCGAGAAATTCCAGACATGGCCGAGCCGGCCGCCAATCGTCAGCAGTTCGTCGCGCCTGGTCACCGGGGAGTAGTGAACGTCCACCATTTGGCCGAACTTGCCGTCCCGCCGGCCGGAGGTGATGCCAAGGGTACTGCCCGTGCTGCCCAGGAAGCTGACATTGGTGTCGTACGCCAGCCCAACCTGGTAGTCCAGCCGGAGCACCTGCCGCCGAGCCTCCCGGCGATGGCGACCAATGGCTTCGGTCAATGGGGGATCGGGATTGCCGAACTCCGCGAGGAGGTCCGTTGCCCGGTCAAAGCTCTCCATGGCCGAACAAACGTTGCCCAGGTTGTGCTCGGCCAGCCCGCGGTAGAACCACAGCCAGGGATTCTGCGGTTCCAGCCTTTCGGCCTGATCCAACGCGGCCATCGCGGCCCGGGACCGGCCTTCACGAATCAATTCGACAGCCGCGTCCAGCAGACTCTGAACGGATGGGGCAGTCTCCGATGACTTGCTTTCGGCCGGCTCACGAGAAGTGCCGGCCAGGTCGCTACCGGCCGCCGCGCTGCAGAGCGCCAAGCCGAGCAGAACGCGATGAGCTACGTGCACCGGTGTCATCCTCCCTTGGCGTCAGTCAGGGTCTTCGGGCGGGTATGATACACCATCATTCCGCCTGTCAAAATGGCAGAACTGCAAGAAATGCGTTTCCCGAACTCGTTTGCCGGCCCTCAGACGCCCGTTTCTCTGGTACGCGGTTTGATTCTGCCCCTGTCTGGGGCCGCCGAGGCGGCTCCGAAGGCGAGGTTTTGCCATGCGCATGGAACAACTGACCGTCAGGGCCGCCGAGGCGCTTCAGGACGCCCAGGAGCGAGCATCCGCCGCGGGGCATTCCCAGTTGGAGCCTCTGCACCTTCTGCAGGCTCTCATGGCTGAGAACGGACAGGGCGGTGGGGTCGTCGTCCCCATTCTTCAGAAGATCGGCGTCAAGGTCGATCGAATGCGGCAGATTGCAGCGAGCGAACTCGCTCGTCGCCCCAAGGCCACGGGTGGTCAAACAGTCCCTTCCCGCGAGCTGCAGGAGGTGCTGCAGGCCGCCCAACGACACGCCGACCGCCTCAAGGACAAATACGTCTCCACCGAGCATCTGCTGCTCGGTCTGGCTGAGGTTCGTTCAGACGCCAAGCAGGCCCTGTCAATCGGGGGAGTGACGCTCGACGCGATCCTGGCCGCAATGAAGGATATTCGCGGCAATCAGCGGGTGGACAGTCAGAATCCCGAGGACACCTACCAGTCGCTGGATCGCTATGGCCGCGACCTGGTTGAGCTGGCCCGCAAGGGCAAGATCGACCCGGTGATCGGACGCGACGAGGAAATCCGGCGAATCATGCAGGTTCTCACGCGTCGCACCAAGAACAACCCGGTCCTCATCGGCGAGCCAGGAGTCGGCAAGACCGCGATTGTCGAGGGCCTGGCCCTGCGGATCGTCAATGGCGACGTGCCTAACACGCTCAAGAACAAGCGGGTCGTGGCCCTCGACCTGGGGGCCCTGATCGCCGGAGCCAAGTACCGCGGTGAGTTCGAGGATCGGCTCAAGGCCGTCGTCCGGGAAGTGGTCGAAAGCGACGGTAAGGTGATCCTGTTCATCGACGAGATGCATACCATCGTCGGGGCGGGCAAGGCCGAGGGAGCCATGGATGCCGGCAATCTGCTCAAGCCCGCCCTGGCCCGTGGCGAGCTCCGCTGCATCGGGGCGACGACTCTGGACGAATACCGCAAGCACATCGAGAAGGACGCCGCCCTCGAACGACGCTTCCAGCCCGTGCTCGTGGCCGAGCCCTCGGTCGAGGACACCGTCGCTATTCTTCGGGGCCTCAAGCCTCGTTACGACGCTCACCACGGGGTTCGTATTCAGGACTCGGCCCTCGTGGCGGCCGCAACCCTGTCCCACCGGTACATCGCCGACCGATTCCTTCCGGACAAGGCCATCGACCTGGTAGACGAGGCGGCTTCGCGCCTGCGAATTGAAAACGACTCGATGCCTTCCGAACTGGACGAGATTCGCCGCAAAGTGATGCAGCTCGAGATCGAACGCGAGGCACTCCGCAAGGAGAAAGATGAGGGCTCCGGCAAGCAGCTCGGCCAAGTCGAGAAGCAGCTCGCCGACCTCGGCGAGCAGAATAAGGCCCTCACCGGGCGATGGGAAAAGGAGGTGGGCATTCTCCGCGAGATCAAGTCAATCAAGGAGCGAATCGACGCCAAGCACAATGAGCTCGCCGATGCCCAGCGGACCGGAAATCTCGAGCGGGCCGCCAGGATCCAATACGGCGAGCTTCGCGACGAAACCAGGAACCTCGCCACGCGCGAGGCCGAGTTGACCGAGTTGCAGAAAAACGGCGGGGCCCTCGTTCACCAGGAGGTCAACGCCGAGCAGATCGCCGAAGTGGTCAGCAAGTGGACCGGCATTCCTGTCTCGCGGATGCTCGAAGGCGAGCGACAGAAACTGCTGCAGATGGAAGAACGCCTCCGCCGTCGCGTCGTCGGCCAGGACGAGGCGACGGCCGCCGTCAGCGACGCCGTCCGGCGCAGCCGGGCTGGACTGGGAGATCCCAATCGGCCGATCGGCTCGTTCATCTTCCTGGGGCCCACCGGCGTCGGAAAAACTGAGTTGTGCAAAGCCTTGGCCGAGTTCCTCTTCGACGACGAGGGGGCGGTGGTTCGCATCGACATGAGCGAGTTCATGGAGCAGCACTCCGTGGCACGCCTCATCGGCGCTCCGCCGGGATACGTCGGCTACGAGGAGGGCGGCGTCCTCACCGAGGCCGTCCATCGGCGACCCTACTGCGTGGTGCTTCTCGACGAGATCGAAAAGGCCCATCACGATGTGTTCAACGTGCTTCTCCAAGTCCTCGACGACGGCCGACTCACCGACGGCCACGGCCGAACCATCGACTTCCGAAATACCCTCATCGTGATGACCAGCAACATCGGCGGCCAGATCATTCAGCAGCTGGCCGAGGAAAAGGCCCCCGATTTCGAGATCGAGGCTCAGGTTCGCGAAGAGCTCAAACGGCACTTCCGCCCCGAGTTTCTCAACCGCGTCGACGAGACGATCATCTTCAACCGGCTCAGCCACCAGGATCTGGCCAGGATCGTGGATATCCAGTTGGCCCGTCTGCAGCAGCGGTTGCATGAACGCCGGATCGTCGTACGCGTCAGCGATGCCGCCAAAAGCCACCTGGCCAAGGAAGGTTACGATCCGGTCTTCGGCGCCCGGCCACTCAAACGCCTCATTCAGCGGGAGATCGAGAATCCTCTGGCCAGGCGAATCCTCAACGGAGACTACGCCGACGGCGATTCCGTCGAGGTCGACGTTCGCGGGGAGTCGTTCGTCTTCGAAAAGGCCGGCACGCGGTAGGAGCCCACCGGCCGCAAACCCGCCGGCTGCTGTCATCCGGAGATCGCCGGCTCAATCAAACTCATCGCCGCGGAAGGTGCTGCCCAGGTAGGTGGTTCTTACTTTCGGGTCGTTGATCAGGTCGCGAGGCGTGCCCTCAGCCATGACCTGCCCCTCGTGAATGATGTAGCTCCGGTCCGTCACCGACAGTGTCTCGCGAACGTTGTGATCCGTAAGCAGAATGGCAATCTTGTGCTCTTCCCTCAGGCGGACAATCTCCCGCTGCAATCCCTCCACCGCAATCGGGTCCACCCCACTGAACGGCTCGTCCAGCAGGATCAGCTGAGGTTCGGTCACCAGGGCCCGGGCAATTTCCAGCCTCCGTCGCTCTCCCCCCGACAGATCACGAGCGTACTGGTGCTGGAGATGCTCCATGCCGAACTGCTGGAGCAGCTTGTCCGCTCGCGCCCGCCGATCCCGGCGACGCAGCGACATGCTCTCCAGAATGGCCGTCAGGTTCTGCCGAACGGTCAGACGCTGGAAGACGCTGGGCTCCTGCGAGAGATAGCCAATGCCCCGCTGGGCCCGCTTGTACATCGGCAGGTCCGCAATGTCCTCACCGTTGAAGATGACCTTGCCCGCGTTCGGCTCGATCATGCCGATGGTAATGCGAAAACTGGTGGTCTTGCCGGCCCCGTTGCGGCCGAGAAGTCCCACGATCTCTGCTTGGTGCACGCAGAAACTGACCCGGTCAACCACGGTACGGCTGCCATATCGCTTGACCAGATCGACGGCATCGAGCAGCTTGGCTGGAGCAGGCATTGCTGGCCTCACCTTACATCAGCCACCCACCGCTATCGCGGTGGATAGGCTGTTGATAACTCCGAGGGCTCAGACGGTTATCCGCCTCCCAGGGTCCGCCTCCCACCCCACCCTGGCTTCAGCCCCCTCAGGGCTCGCGGAAGCCGCCGCAGGCAATAAGACACTGTCTTTCAACCAGTTAGGGCGGAGAGTACAGTGCTACAGAAGCCCGACCTCGCTCACTGTCTGTGCAACTGAAATAAGTAAACTCAAGTTCGTTACTTCGGCCCTCGTTGTGGATAACTCGATCCTGTCGGTCCTCACCTAGCGGATCCACCGCATCCTGCCAAAGTTGGGGATCACACCCAGACCCGCCGCCCACGAGGATCGATAGCCCGCCGGCCAGTACACGAAAAAGGCCCGGCCAATGAGCTGGTCGCCCGGCACCGTCCCTAGTTGGTACTCCTCTCCCAGGGGCTTCAGGTGCGGGCCGACTTCCCACCACAGTCGCGAATCCTTGCTCGCCGGACTGTTGTCCCCAAGCATGAAGTACTCGCCTGAGTAGTGCCTGCCATTCACGTCACGCCCCTCACGCAGCAATATGGGGTGTCCGGTCGTACCCCATGCCGGCCAACCCACGTGTGGGTTCGTTTGTCCCTTGTCATTGTCATGTTCGATTTGGGGCGTACTCTGGTAGTACACGTCTCGCTCGACCACCACGTGCCGGAACCGAGAATGCAGATTCCGGGCAGCTATTTGGACGGCGGTCGGCCGCACGTCATCGACCTTGCGGAGGCTGACTTGAACGGCGCGGGCAATATCCGGCTGGTACTCGTCACCCGTCGTGACCAGTTCCTTGCCATCGACGCGGAGCGAGACGCGGAAGTCAACGTTCGCGAACTCGATCTTGACGGCTCGCCCGCTACGGAGGGGCCTGCTGATCTTGGCCTGCCCTACCACACGCTTGCCGCCCGGAAGGCCCGGCCCTTGCTGTTCGATGGCGACAACGCCGTCCGCTCCAATGTCTGCAATGAACAAGTCACGGTCCTTGTTCATCTGCAGACGAAGCCCGCCATTCCCGGCGATCGGGAACCAGGTGAAACGCAGACGCACATCGCCCACGAGGAATGTGCCGCCACGCGGCCCGCGACCGTAGCGCCCACTGTCGTTGTAGGTCACAAGGTCGCCGATCACCTTCCCGTCGAACTGGATGGCCTGCAGCGTGTCTTCGCTGCATTCGCAGACAAGTTCGCGCCCCGAGGTGGTCCAGACCTTCGCCGCAGCGTCGCCCACCGGCCTCCATCCAACCGTCGAGGCCGGCCGTGCGTGGTCAACTGCGGCCGGCAGGTAGTCGTGGTCGTACACGTTGCACCACAGCGACTCTTGCGCCAACTCGGTCTTCCTCGCAATTCTCAGGTGGGGCAGAATCCGCTGGTTGAGCTCGGTGTACCGGTTGTGAATCTGCTCGAAAGAGGCCGCAGGACCCGACTTGATGCCGTAGAAGTAGACCTCACGCCGCAGTTCGTCCAGGGCTTCGACCACGCCAGGTTCCTTGCCCTGGAGTTCACCCACTGAAACCGTGTATACGTCTCCGTCGATGATCTCCAGCACTTCGCCGGGTAGGCCGACCAGCCGCTTGATGAAGTTGGTCGTTCCATCCTTCGGGTCCTTGAAGACAGTGACATCCCAGCGGTTGGGCCCAAAGTGCTTCCCGCCCAGCCCCAGCGACCACCCCCACTTCTGCACAAGGATCCGGTCACCGCTGTCCGGACGCTGAAGACGAGCCATCGGAATGCGGTCGACTTCCGTGTCGCAGTTGGGGCAACGAAGGCGGTTGTTGTACACTCTGCGCTGGATGGCTTCAGCCACGTCCGTCTGCGTGATACCCCGCGCGTACTCGTATCCGCAGGCCGAACAGGTATTTGTGGCTTGATCGCCGTAAAGCGTCACCGCCATCGAGCCGGTCGGGATGACGAAGGCCTCGACGACAAAAGCCCGGAAAACGAAGGCCAGGACAAACGCCACGACAATCGACTCGAGCGTCTCCCTGATGGTCTCAGTCACCGACTTGGCGGCCGGGCTGGGTGATGAAACTGTCTGGGCTTGTCGGGCCATTCTGCACGTACTGCCTCATCAGAGACACATTCGTTGGGTGGGTAGCCTATCGGTTGGCACGGTTCCGGTCAACCAACCGCACCACCCCGAGACGACTGGCGGGGCCCCGCCTCAAGGCATCAGCGGAGGCATAAACAAAAGAACCCACCGGCTTTACGCTCGGTGGGCTCTCTGGTTCGCAAATAAGCCGGCAATCACCTACTCTCGCCCTGAGGGACTACCATCGGCCGCTTGGGCTTAACTACCGTGTTCGGAATGGGAACGGGTGTGACCCCAAGCGTATGGTCACCGGCGTTTGCTATATTACATGATTGCGGCGGGGCGTCAAGGCCCCTGGTCGCGGTTTTTCGAGAAAATCTTCTCCGGGGTCGTTTTGGCCACCACGGCCGCGAAAACAGCCCGGGCTCCCGCCTTCTTCAGGATCTTGGCCATCTCGTTGATCGTGGCATTCGTGGTTGCCACATCGTCCACCACGCAGACTGTCCGGCCGGCTAGGTGCTGGGATCCCCTGATGCGGAAGATCCCCCGGACGTTTGCGGCTCTGGCTGAGGCAGGCAACTCCGCTTGGCGACGTTTCTTGCCACGCACCACCGCCGCCCGCCAGACCGGTATATTCAGCTTGCGAGCCGCGGCCCGGACCAGAAGACCCACCGGCCAGAAGCCGTGTCCCCACCGTTCCCAGAGCGTGATCGGAACGGGTATCAGGGCCTCGATCTGGCTTGCCCACGCCTGCCCGGCAATTGCGTCCGCCACCAGCGTGCCCAGGATCGCATCTAAGTATTGACAACGATTGAACTTATAGCGAATAACAAGCTGGCCGGCGGGACCTTCATACGTCCCCACCCGGACCAGGGCGTCGATATGGACCCTCTGTCCCTTGCAGTGGCGGCAGCCATCCGGGCTCACCATGTAGGGTTCAGCCACCCGCCCGCATCGCGGACAGAAGGCTCCGCTCAGGTCGTCCATGAATCGGGACGTGCAGTGCGAGCAGGCCCAGGGGGCATCCGGTGACAGGGTCGTGCCACACAACGCGCAGGCCCGGGGGTAGACCAACTCGCCCAGCCATCGGAACGGCCAGTGCACCGCATGCATGGGACCCATTCTGCCCGCGTGCCGGATACGAGGCAAGCTTCGCTTGTAGGAGCAGGGCCGATGCCATACTTTTTCTCCCGTGAGTCATTCTCTGGACCTGCTTCTCGATGCGGCACTTGCCAGGCGGGCGCCGCTGCTGGCCGACAATCGGACTGATGCGCTCCGCCTCGTGCACGGGGATGCGGACGGGCTGCCGGGCTTGGTGATCGAACGCTACGGCGATGTCCTCGTCGCCCAGCTTCATGAGGGACGACTGGCTGTGGGGGAGGACACGCTTCGGCCTGCGATCGAGAATCTGCGGCGGCGTCTGGGCCTTCGCGCGGTCTACAAGAAGTCCTTCGTCCGCGATCGCGGTCATGTTGCGCCCGATCTCACTGAGGTCCACGCCGACCCCACGCCGTGGCTAGGGGATCCGGTCGAGCCTCAGGTGACCGTACGGGAAAACGGCCTGCGGTTCGTGGTCCGGCCGTACGAGGGCTTCGCCGTGGGCTTGTTCCTGGAGCACCGGGAGAATCGGCGGCGAGTGCGCGAACTGGCTGCCGGGCGGCGCGTGCTCAACTGCTTCAGCTACACAGGGGGGTTTTCTGTGGCGGCCGCGGCAGGCGGAGCCGTCGTGGTCCACAGCGTAGACCTGTCCAGGCGATATCTGGAGTGGTGCAAGGCCAACTTCGCCACAAACGGGATCGACCCGGCGGATCATCTCTTCTTCCGCTCGGATGTGTTCGAGTTCTACAAACGAGCGACGCGGCAGAAACGCCGCTACGATCTGATTATCTTGGATCCACCGACGTTCTCGCGTCTTCGACGGCCGGATCGCACCTTCATATTGGCGGATGAGCTGGAGCGTCTGGTCGGGGGCGGCGTGACGTTGCTCGATCCTGGTGGGATGCTGCTCTTGGCGGCCAACGACCGTCGGCTGGCCATGACGCGCCTGGAAGAGGCGGTCGCCGCAGGTGCCCATCCGCGAGAATCCAGCATCATCGAGCGTCCCTCGCTGCCGGTCGATTTTCCAGGTGATCCGCACTACTCCAAGACCGTGATTGCCCGCATCGACTAGCCGTGGACGACGCGGAGAGGGCTCATGGCATCTGGAGCGGTTGACCCTTGCGGTAGACCGTACCCTGGAATACGGCAATGACGGCCTTCTCGTCGTCGGTGACTCGAATACTGTAGGTCGCCAACTTCGGATTGAGAGACTCCTCCTTGGCCTCGGCGTAGAGCGTTCCGGTCGTCGCGGCCTTCAGGTACGAGATGGTCGCGGTGATGCCGACGGCCAACGTGCCGTGCGAGTTCGAAGCCACCGCGAACGCCAAGTCGGCCAGGGAGAAGATTGCGCCCCCGTGGACCATCCGCAGGCTGTTGTAGTGATCTTCACGGATCGGCATTCGCACTCTGGCCGTCCCGGAACCGACCTCTAGAATCTCGATTCCCATCGCTTTGGCAAGCTGGTCCTGCTGAAAGTAGCGTTTGACGTCGATCATCGGCATGCCGCTCCTTGGATGAGGACTAGGGTTTCACCAGTGACTGGATTGTACACCGCGGAACATTCGGGCGAAACGACGTCCTTCACCCTCTTCCAGGCATCCGCCCGGTCGACTCTTCGCCCCATTCATTTCGACCAAGCCTTAGAATACACTCTGGAGCTGCTGGTCTCTGACTTCGGGTCGAACCGGAGTTTAGGACTGGATACGAGTTGCGGGAGTTGCCGACAAGATACGATGGGGTCTGGATCTGTCAGCGGCCACGTGGCTTTTCGAGGCTGGCGTTCCTGAGGTGCGGGACGAGGGGGGGGAAGAGGCAGCACGAGGGCGTTTCGTGGGTCCGACGATCAGCGCAAGCAGGAAGAGGGTGAGCCGGATGCCAGCCTCTGGCATCCAGGGGCCGGGTGTCGCCGGCAAGCCTTCAACGTCGAGCGTCTCCGCCGGCGCCGCCGCGGCGGAAACAACCAGGTTTCCTCGCTCAAGGTGGGCTCTGCTCCGCAGCCTGAAAATCACTTTCGCCGGCTTGCTGGCTTTGATCGTCGTGATCTTGATCGGTCTGGCCGCCTTGAATAGTGAAGCGAATCTGCTTTTCCTGCTGTTCAGTCTGAGTGTGGGCCTGGTGGTCTTCGGAGCGGTCGTTCCGCTGTTCATGATTCGCTGGATCGAGGTGGAACGGGTGATTTCCCGGGCGGCAGTTGCCGGTCGTGTGCTCCCGGTGAGCTACGTGGTGCGGAATCACGGACGGTGGGGGGCGGCCTGGGGCCTGGTGATCGAGGAGACCGCGGCGGCAAGCTTCCTGCATCTGCCGCGGGGGTTCGTGCAGGAGCTGCCGGCCGGCGGTCACGAACGGGTTGAGTTGCTGGCTCATTGTCCGCGTCGCGGGCGGTACCCGCTTAAGGGTGTCCGAGCCCGGTCCAGTTTTCCGCTCGGCCTGTTCAGCTGTGAGGTCGTCTTCCCGGCGGAAGCCGAGATCGTGGTCTATCCGGCGTTGGGTTCGTTAAGGGGCAACCCGTGGCGCGATCAGCGCTGGGCGGATGCCCAGACCTCTCGGCAGCGGCGAGCGGGCCTTGCCGCGGAGGAGCTGGACGGGCTCAGGGAATACCGGGACGGTGATCCACTGCGGCTGATTCATTGGCGTCGCTCCGCCCATGCGGGCGACCTGGTCGTTCGCGACAGCCCTCCGGCCCAGCCGACGCAACTTATCCTGCTGCTGGACCCGTGGCCGGACTCCGATTTTGGGGGCGAAGGCAAGCCCGACAGGCGGAGGAAACGCAAGGCAAGCCCGGTCGATCCGGAGCAGCAAGATCGTGAGGTGGAACTGATCATCAGTGCGGCGGCAACCGCCGCGTGTGACGCCCTGGAGCGAGGGCATCGGGTGGGACTGATCGCACGAGGCCAGGTTCCGGTGATCATCCCTCCGGGCAGTGGACGGGTCCAGCGCCAGCGGGTGCTGCACGAGTTGACCATGCTTCGCGCCGGGAGTCCGGAAATGCTGGACGAACTCGTCTCCCGGATCCGGTGGTCGTCGGGATGGCACGCTCGCTGCCTGCTCTGCGTATCCGAGCTGAACGATCAGCATCGACGATTGGCCCGCTTTCTCAGCCGGCGGGCCGAAATGGTCTCCATGGTGGCACCGGGGACGGCTTGGTTCGACTCGGTGTTCATTCCAGCGCCCCCCATCGCCCCGGAAGCTTCCTCGGAACGGAGGGGCCCATGAACGGCTATCCCCGGCTCTTCCGGTCGCAGGTGGTTCTGCTCTCCGCGGTGGCGGTCCCCCTGGCGATCGCGGAGGATTCGCTGGTTCGCCTGATCCTCGTCGTGGGTGCAATCGGCGCCGCGGTTCTGTCCTACGTCTGGCGAAATAAGCCGGCCCTGGCGATACCCCTCGGGCGCATCCTCGTCCTGGCTGCATTCGGCTGGCTGATCGTCGAATACGTCTGGCTGGATGAGATCCCGGTCGTCGCCCTGTCGCACTTCATGATCTCGTTCTGTCTGGTCAAATTGCTGCAGTTTCAGACCGACCGTGAACGGGCCCAGTCGCTGGTCGTGTGCTTCCTGTTGCTGGTTGTTGCTGCGATCGTGAGCGGCGACATCCTCTTTTTCCTGGTTCTGGTGTTGTACCTGACGGTCGGTTTGCGGGCCCTGATCAGTCTGCACCTGGCCGTGGAGCGTGGCCGCGTCGATCACTACAACCGCCGTGTCAGCCCGTTCATGGCCGCTCTCTTGCCCGGCGGCACGAGGGAGTTGGGCAAGCGACCCGCGATGGACTTCACCTTCGCCGGAGCGATGACCGCGATCGTGATCGGAGCCGCGATTTTCGTTCTCTCGCCTCGAGCCGGCGTGGGCATGCTCGGACACCTCGACGCCCGCGATGGGGCCATCTCGGTGACCGGTCTGGGCTCCTCGCTCAGCTTCGACCGGATCAGCCGGATTCAGACGTCGGACCAGGAAGTCGGCAGCGTGCGGCTGAAGGACGAGAACCACCAGGAGTACTCGTGCCCGGAGCCGGGTCCGTATCTGCGGGGCCTGGTGTACGACCAGTACTCCGGTTCGTCCGCCGGCCGTCGCAGCGGCTGGGAGTGGCGGAAGACGGGCGATCGGACGGCGCCCATGCGCGAACAGCACTGTTCGCTGGTCGCCGGCTCGGCGAGTCTCCTCTCCCCAGCCGACATCGAAGACGCTTCCCGAGTCGTGCAGGAGTTCCGGATGCGGAGCTCGGACCTTCACGTGTTGCTGGCCATGTACCCGGCGATCGAGGTCCGTTCCGATGACTTCGAGTCCCTTCGGAAAAACAACGACGATCAGGTCCTCTGGCTCCACGGGCGGTTGCGCCCGTCAATCCGCTACGAGATCGTCTCTCTGGCCGGCGTACCCGAGGAAATTGCCGCCGTGCTGGCGAAGAAGCGGGGTCGGTCCGAGCCCATCGTTCAACTTCCCGATCCGCCCCTCCCTCGCGAGGACCGAGTTCGTGAACTGGTGGCGAAGCTCTCCGCCGACACGAAGATGCCGGTCGCGGTTGATGATGCCAGGTGGCGGCGGGCTTACGCGGAGCAGATCTGCAAGTATCTGGGCTCCTCTGAGTTCGCCTATACGCTCGAACGGCCGCCACCCGCCGGGCGACGCGAGCCACTGTCGGCGTTCCTCCTCGACCACAAGCGCGGGCACTGCGAGTACTTCGCCGCGGCCATGGCCCTCCTCTGCCAGTACCGGGGTATTCCCGCCCGAGTGGTCACCGGCTACCGCGGAGGGGACTACAACTCGCTGGGACACTACTACGTCATCCGGCAGAAGCACGCTCACTCCTGGGTCGAGGTCTACATTCCCCGAAGCGACTGGGTTCAGTTTGACCCCACCCCGGCGGCCAATCAGGTGGATCGCGCCGCCCGGCCCTGGCTCGCCGGCCTGGCTAGCTGGCGCGACTATCTCCAGTTTGAATGGGCCAACCTGGTCGTGTCCTACGATGCCAGCACGCGAACGCAGCTCTTCAGGGGGTTCGCGGATTGGCTCCGGCGACCGGTGGGGGATCACAAGAACATCATCGAGTCCGTCGGCGCTTTCATTCGCGAGCTGTTCTGGTGGCGGGCCGAGCTCGGCTTGTACAACCGCCTCCTGTACTGGTTCTTCGCAATCATGGTCCTGGTCATGGTGGTCCTTCTGGGCTATGTATTCGGCGTTCTGGGTCTGTGGGCCGGACGGTACGGGTGGGCGCGCCACCTGGCCCGGGCCCAGGAGGACGCCGTTCTCGGAGACGCCGAGTTCTACCGCCGCTTCCGTCGCCGCCTGAGGTCGCTCGGACTGCGGCGACCCGCCGATCAGACACCGGCCGAATTCGCCGCCGAATTGGCTCGCCGCTACCCGTCTCTGAGCGACGCGCCCTCGGTGGTCCGTGCTTACTACCGCGTGGCCTTCGGCCGTGGAGGTCTCCTGCCGTCGGAGAAGGCCCACATCGAGGCGTTCCTGCAAAGACTGCGGACACTCGATCCGGCCCAGTTGGCGGCGACTTCCTGACCACGCAGCGATTCCGCAACTGACTCTTTCCTGCACACGTAACCCCAGCTCATGACAAGCATTGATGGACTCGGCAGGGGTGCCGAGCAGATTCGCATTCATTTTGGGCTTGACAAACCGGCCGGTGTCTGACATAATA
>Ga0209310_1000763_pt1 | contig 30962 bp, 28 predicted proteins | sample AD_UKC030_MetaG_FD_184415 | JGI IMG/M metagenome (GOLD analysis project Ga0209310, IMG submission 184415) | Active sludge microbial communities of municipal wastewater-treating anaerobic digesters from USA - AD_UKC030_MetaG (SPAdes) (version 2) | ecosystem: Engineered > Bioreactor > Anaerobic >...
GTTCTATCGCTCACGCTCTTCGAGAAGATGCCCTTGCAGCAAGCGTTTCCGGATGGCGAGTACAGTTCGGAAAACCCAAGTCCAAGCAACCAACTGAATCTATTCACTATTTAACCGGACAGCAGTGGTACACCATATGAAACGTTCGCGCCGTCAACTATCAGTTGTCGCAGCATTGCTCGTTGCGGCGCCCAAACTCGTATTGAGCGCTGCTGGCGATTCACATCACCCACCGGTTCCTGTGCCTTCGCCAAATCCCCCTCAGCCATCAACGCCATCCGGGGGAGTAAGCTTTCCGCTTCGCGTGCATGCGAGTCGACGATTTCTGGTCGATAGCGCAGGCCAGCCCTTCTTCCTTCATGCGGACGCCTCTTGGTCGATCGCAGTACAACTGACCCGCGCGCAGATCGACGATTACCTGGATGACCGGCAGCGTCGCGGCTTCAATGGGATTCTGTTCAACGTCATCGAGCACTACTTCAGCAGCAATAGACCATTTTATCTGAACGTCGAAGCCAACGATCCATTCGTCCCGATGACACGTTTTACATCACCCAATCCGGCCTATTGGCAACTTGTCGATTACGTCGTCGAGGGCTGTGCCCGGCGCGGAATCGTCTGCCTGCTCGCACCGGCGTACCTAGGCGTCGGCGGGGGCTCGTCGAGCCCCAACGACGAAGGCTGGGATAGCGAGGTTAACAACGCCAGAGATGCGGACCTGCAACGTTATGGTGTGTTTCTTGCAAACCGCTATACACAGCGAAACATCATCTGGGTCCTGGGTGGCGACTACAACCCACCCAACCCGGCCAAACAGTGGAATATCGCCAGCGGCATCCGTTCAGTCGACCCCAGGGCACTTATCACCGGACACGGTAGTCGCAATACCGAGTCGTACACAATATGGAACGGCCAAACTGGCTGGAACCTAAACAACATATATGTCGATCTTGACGGAATCTCGCAGCCTGCATCGGCAACCGCCTATGCACGCTCCGGACCAATTCCATTCTTCCTGATTGAAGGCGCCTATGGCGGGGCGCAGCCCGATGCTGCCTGCAGACTTCAGGTGTATCAGTCCATCCTCAGCGGTGCCTGCGGACATTGTTTTGGCACGTTTCCAATCTGGGGCTTTGGTGAGCCCCATGCAAACGGCGGCATCGGCCCAGCAACCGCATTGCTCACAAGTCTCGACACGCCGGCCACCCGGCAAATGACTTATGTGCGCGGGCTATTCCTTTCGTACCCTTGGTGGAAACTTGTACCGCGCACGGACTCATCGCTCGTGACGACGGCGCTCGGGAGTGGCACGTCACGCATATGTCCGGCACTGGCGAACGATCACAGTTTTGCAATGGTGTGGACTACGGGAAGCAGATTCTCGCTAAACATGGCCGCACTCGCGACACCGGGAATACGGTGTCGCTGGTACGATCCAGTACAAGGAAACTTCACCGCGGTAAGTGATTCTCCATTTGCCAACACCGGAATCAGGGCCTTCTCACCCCCAGGCGAGCGCGTGTTGGTTCTGGACGCGGCCTAGGTACCCTTCTTCATGTCTCGGCGGAGCCATTGTTCCAGCATCATGGATATCCAGATCATTTCACCGTAGTAACCTGGGTGTTCATAGAGGTAACGGCTGAATAGTGCATCGACAAAATCTACCCGAAGTATCTTTCTCTCCACGAGGCCGCGAACCGAATCCTCTGCCAAGGCTTTCAAAGAGGAATTTTGGGCAGCCCAGACACCGAACGGCAAACCAAACCCCTGTTTTTTCTTGGTGATGATCTCGTCTGGCAAAAAACCTCTAAGCGCCTCCTTGAAAAACCAGCGCAAGCTTAGTCCTTTTAATTTGTAACTTGTGGGTAGCCGGATCGAAAAATCGACCAAGTCTTTGTCAAGCATCGGAAATCCCACATTGATGCCTGCCAGCGCCGTCGTTCCCACCACCTTGGGAAGGTCACATTCGGCCAAGGTATATCGCCAGTCAAAGGCCAGTTCACGATTCGTCTGTGATGCCTTCTTGCTAAACCGTCCCCAAACTGCTCGTTGCTGGGAAATCGGCTCTTCAATATTCACACTACCGAGGAAATCAGAATTGAATACCTCACTAATTCCCAGACGGAAAAGGAGGTTGTAGGTCTGGGTCCGATCCGGCAGAGGGACTTTTGCCTGGGCGATATAGCTCGCCCCTTTGCGTGCCAACGGCAAGCGGCCCAATGGCGAATTGAGAAGCATGGGTTCAAGCAGAGCATCTCGGAGAAACGCAGGCACCGCATCGTAGTAACCGAATACCTTCTGCTTTGCATAGCGGGTATTTCCGCCAAATAATTCGTCGCCCCCATCACCCGCGAGAATCTTGCTGACCCCATCCTCGCGCGCCATCTTGGCGCAAAAATAGGCTGGCAACGCTGAAGAATTGCCAAAGGGCTGATCATAATATTTGGCAACAGTAGAAATGCTGCGCACCAGATCATCCGGCGTCACATAGTATTCGTGATGCTCTGTCTTGAAATGACGGGACGCAATTCGCGCATATTCCATCTCGTCGTAGCCATCAGCCTCGAAACCGATTGAATAGGTAGCCACCTGCTGTCCGGACGCCTCGCCAATCATGCCGGCTACAGTCGAACTATCCGTGCCACCGCTCAGAAAACATCCTGGTTTTCCGCCATCGAGTTGCCGTGCCACTGCATCGCGCAACAGATGTCTAAACTCTGCTCGCAAGCTAGAAAAATCTGGCTTCTCCAACTCGGAAAACTCCGGTACCCAATAGGGTGCAACGCTAAGCGTACCATTTTCGAATACCGCGCAATGTCCTGCCGGTAGGCGGAAAATACCTTTGAAAATAGTACGCGGCGATGGAATGACATGGAAGTACAGATAATCGAAAATAGCTTGGGGATCAATCTCGGTATCCGCCTCCGCCAACTCGTCTGCCCGTGCCGCGAAAAGTAGTTGGCCGCCAACGATGCGATAACACAAGCTTCGAATCGCGAATCGATCAACCGCCAGAAAACCGCGCCCGGTCGTATCAAAGAAACCAACGGAAAAGTCGCCGGAAACGCCTCCAACCGACTCAATTCCGCCAGCCCCGATCAGTCGCTGCCAAGCCTCGAGATATCCTTCATTTTTGGCCAGGGTGGCAAGTTCCCGCGATGGAAATTGGGGGCTACCCGAGACCAGAGGCAAACTGTTTTTCGACATCAGCCGACAATCCTTATGACGTCATTCATCTATTGCATTGCGCCCGGGCTGAGCGCCCCGCCCATGATTGTTCGGACGGAACGGGGATGCTTATATTCAGCAGTTGGCCGGAGGTCAATCCCGTCAACCGGATTGACCGTGACAGCCTTACCCATCAACTTCGAACCGGGCCTGAGATGAAAATCCTCGCGAACGGCCAGCACGAATTCATCCAGATCAACATTGTAATTATTTTTGTAGTTCCCTGGCCCCCCTACCTCCAGTCCCCCTTTACCTAACAACAAATTATTTATGGCCCAGATTTCCGCTCCCAGTTTCACACGTAAAAACTGCCCACCCTGCGGCCGCATATCGACTAGCGTATTATTAATCAGGTAAAGCCGGTTCATTTCGTTGCGATAACCCTCTGCACCAAAGGAAACGACGGTCGTGTTTTCGGTTGTGGAACTCTGTTGAATCACGTTGCCCATTACATAAGCCAGACCGCCATTGGGGAACTCCAGTTCATAACTCGCCGTACCACCGACTTCATCGGTCAGGCGATTATAGAAAATCAGGTTCTTGGCCGCCCTGCTCTTCAATAGGTGCCCTGACTTGGCATGGTGAAAATAACTCCCTGTCACCTTGAGCTGCGCAATGGCACCAACGTATACGTTATGGCTACGACCATCGCCAAAACCATTCCTGCCAAACTCACTGTTTAGAATTTCCAGTGTAGAACCACCATGACCACCAGTCAGGATACCGTTCTCGTTATCAAGAAATCTGCAATCCTCAACCCGTAGATTCCCTTGTTCCAGCCTAATTCCAGCACCGTTTTGGTCGGGAACTGTGGCGCCAATAAAGTCGAATCCCTTGACTGTCACATTACCGCCACGCACCACCCAAATACCCTTTGATTCCGCAGCCGCGCCTTGAACAATGAGTCTTGCTCGCCCATTCACAGCCTGCAAGGTGAGATCATTCTGTGTCCAGGTCGCCACGTCCCGCAGATAGTCCCCGGCGTCGACTTCGACAATATCGCCATCCTTGGCAATTTTGGATGCCTCGGAAAGCGTCTTGACAGCGCGTTGTGCGCCAACTTCAATACGTCTCCCGCTAACAGCCGCTTCGGCCGGGAAAACAAAAAGCAGACTCAGAACCCATAAACCACTCGCAAAAAGCAACAATGTCCATCGCGAACGATTGCAATCATTTATTTCCAAGGCAGGGCACCATGGCTTAAGACAAACGGAGTCAATTTGCATGAGTGCCGCCTTATGTTATATATATTATTAACCGTGGCTTGAGCAACCACACATGCACTTCCTACAAAAATCTCAAACCCGAAAAATTATTAAAATAAATTGAAAAAATCCGATCTGCAAAAACCCCATGAAAATTAAATAAAATTTAAGGGGTTGTATATATAAAGCATTGACTCTGCCTCTCTTTTGCGAGGTCGAATGGAAGATCTATTATTATTTTATTTTCAAACAACCCGCAGTCGTCAAAAACATTTGCGTAGATTGGATTAATATAAACAACCACAACACGTCCTTGCATCTCATTTAGAGTGGCCTTGATGTTACCAAGAACTTTTTGCAGGACCGGCTCCGTAAATGGATTATAAAAAAAACACACAGAATATTTACTGGACAATTTATAGTTTACCGCATCAACGCATTCCGATCTAATCTTTTTGCATTTTTGCCCCTTGCTACGATAAAGTAAAACATTGCTTTGAGCCACTCTACATAATTCCCGAGAAAACTCAATACCAATTATCTCTGCAAATGGAAAATCTGATGCCAGCAACAGGGTCCTGCCCTTTCCAGATCCATAATCAATATATACATAATCTTCATAGCCAAGACCGACAATGCTTGGCAAACTGGAAAGTATATGACTGAAAATAACCGCACTTGTCGGCTCATACCAAATACCATATTTCAGGTTCTTTGAATCAATATCCAAATCAATCAGACGAATAGTCCCGCCTGTATTTGTTCCGAATTTTCGATCGAAACGACCATCATAAAGGAGCCGTAAAATGTAAACCAAATTTTTTGGAACAAGTCGTAGCGTTTCAAGAAGCCCACGACTTTTTATTGACTGAAAGAATAATTTTATATACTTTCCCATGATCGCCAAACGGCATCTTATCCCGAAGAAAAATCAATGGGTTGATATTTTATATATTCATTTTCCGACATGGATAACATGCTCATTGGCGCTCCGAACTCGATACCTCGGGCGCTTCTCCACTTGGAGCGGGTTCAATCTGTACGGCAGATTCTCTCCATTTGCCTAATCTTTTCAGTTTATCCCGCAAACCAGGTAACGGAAAACCCAAGCGATACGCGTGATGAGCATAGGACAGTGATTTTTCATAGTCCTTCAAGTCGAAATAAACCAGCCCGGTATTGTAAATAACATTAGCATTATCTTCGCCAAGTTGGGCAGCTTCAATCAACTGGTTCAACGCCTCGGTGCTCTTTCCGTGCTTGACAAGATAAGCCGCATAAACAGTCTTGACGATTGCATCGTCATTTCGGAATCTCAAGGCGCGTTGAAAGTAGCATTCAACTGAGTATTTCGCGCCGCTAGGCTTTGGCCGCTTTTCTTTTTCGCCAAGCCTGAACATTGCATTCAATGCAACATGATGATTAGGAAACGCCCGGAGTACGTAGTCCAAGTCACCCCCCACAGAACCTGCGGATTGAGCACTGGTAAGAGTGATCACATTAGACGTTAAATGAAACTGTTCGACAATGCTCAGTTTGTCTTTATCCGAACGATAATCGTATGGTCCATAGCCATTCTGCAAGCCACCACAAATATAATCATTAACTTCGGCACCACTGGACGAGCAGATCATAAGTCCAAGGCCAACCACAACCAGAAGACGAATTGCCATTAGCCGACCCTTCATTTTTGAAAACGCATCCACCTGCCAACTCGATCCATCATATGCAACTGCTCCAGCAAGTATGCTTCGCCACCGTCGCGGCATCCGGAAACCCTCCACAGAATGAGTATAGAGCAAATATAGACTCCAGCACCAAAGACTACAGACAGGAGCACTTGCACCAACAAGGCCAGAGATTCGAATCTGGGAAATACGCTCAAGAAAAGCGCCATAATTCCGGTAGACAATAAAGGACGCCAGGAATGCTCGACGAAATCTCTCAACCGGACAGACTCGACATAATGCAAGACGAGATACACAAAGAGCATGAATCCCAAGGCGGTAGTCGCCAGCCTGATATACGCAATTCCCTGCGCTCCCACCCCCGGGAAAACCAGTATCACCATAAATGCCAGCATTCCGAACCGCAACCATGAAAGCAAGGCTTGCACGCTTACTCTACCCAATGCCAGGAGTAGATAGCTGCTACTGTAAGTCAATGCAGAAAATACGCTGATCAGGGCAAGTGTCTGGACCAGTGGAATTGTCTGCTGCCAGCGCTCGCCGAGCAACAACAGCACTGCATCGCTAGCTACCATGCACAGACCGACCCCTGCTGGCAAAGCGAGAAGGGTCTGCACTCCAATAGCCTTACAGAATGCGACTCGAAGCTTTTCCGGATCATGTGCCGAGTCAACAAATACCGGAAAAAGCACACGACTGAGCGGTGAGAGCAACTCAGTGGTGGGCATAGCCGCTATATCGTCAGCCAGCGAATACGATCCCATGGTTGCAGCATCGGTTCTTCGTCCAACCAGGAATTTGTCGACCTGCATCAACCCATAGCTGCCGACATTTCCAACGAGAATCCACTGCGAGAATGACCAGAGTTGTTTGAAGCGCGTCATGGAAAATCGAGGCCTGTAGTCATGTAGTAAGTAACTGATTGTGACCCCCACGGTACGCCCGACGACGGCGCCAATTACCATTGCCCAGTAAGATTTCAACCAGAACGCCAAGGCGATGGTAACGATAAATCCTGCGACACGACGGAAAAAGAAAAACTGGAAATCGCGGCCAAATTCCATGTTTTTCTGAAAAGCAACAATGCCGATATTCTCAAATCCACCGATCAGGACGGCCAGCGCCATCACCTTGATCACATCGATAACACGTGGATCCCGAAAATATTCCGCGGCAAACGGTGCAGCCAACCATATGAGTAGAGCGGCAAACGCAGCCTGCAACAGGCGAAACGTCCAGGCCGTATCGAACTCTTCACGCCCCGCATGCTTGTTCTGAACCAGCGCCGAACCAACCCCGAGATCAAGCAGGGTATCGATCAGGCCAACGACAATCGAAGCCATCGCAACAATGCCAAAATCCTCCGGCAACAGAAGGCGGGCAAGAATAAGGGTACTTACAAGCCCGATCAGGCGGTCCGTCCAGCGCATAGCCACGACCAGCACGGCTCCTCTGGCCACAGAGACTCGCTTGATCAATCGGTTAGAAATAAGCATGGCTATGGGCTTGTTATTGTAGGGAGTTCGAAGGTGTCACTTTAGCCGCTTGTGAATACAGTCAGCCCACGAAATTTTTCGCAGATACGATGTTCCTGGAATCGCACAAAACGCGGGCATATAGGCACCAAGCAGGGCACTGAAAAACAAGTCTTGTTCAGTCAACCCCTTAAACATTTTTTTGCCGACAACAATTTGCGATCAGCATGCGAGCATATAAAAACACCCCTTCCAGACCCAGCCCATATTCCATGTGGAGGCGTCTCAAAAACTGCAGCCCAATTCCTATATCGCCCCATTTCCAATGGTTATATGAAAAACTGTACGCCGCTCTCCTGATCCGCTGCACGACAACCCTCTTCCCGGGCGACCGCCCATCAGGACCGATGATCCCCCAATTTCTAACTGCGCCCGATACGATCTCATATTCATAGCATCGGGTATTAGGCGCATGCGTAATGCTCTCAACATGAATGCGATATAACGCTGTTACCTGGCCGAGATATGCCATTTGCACTGTTCTGGAAAGGCGGAGCCACAAATCGTAGTCCTGGCCCTTCCTGAGGTCCTCATTGAACCCACCAACACGACTCAACTCATCTTTGTGCACCAATACCGTGGAAGTCCAGACCAGACAGTCGAGAAGAAGATCTGAATAGACCCACCTCGGCTCGACCAGCGAATTTTCCTCAGGTCGAGCCGGATCTTTAACAAATAACGAAGCCGGATCGGGCCAAGCATTGTCATCAGAGACATTCCAAAAGAGGAATCGCGAGAAAGCCATCTTGCATCCTGTCGCCTGCAATGCTTTCATCTGTGCACGGATTTTTCCGGGAAACCAGTAATCGTCCGCATCCAGAAAAGCGATGTAGGACCCTTTGGCCATTCTTATACCCAGATTTCGGGCGGCAGCCGAGCCCTTGTTGGGCTGCTGAAATAAGTTAATTTCGTTCCCGAGATCGTGCAAAATACCAAGTGTCGCATCCGACGAACCATCGTCAATTACTATGATTTCAATCGGTTGGTAATCCTGTTCCAATACGCTGTCTATTGCGCAACGGATATATTTCTCTCCGTTAAAAACAGGGATGATGACGGACACGAGTGGCTGGTCCATACCGAACAGTTCGGGATTTGCCATTCTCTTATGGATTCTTTGAGGCGAGCAAGCTGCTATCGAGACTCACCTTGTTTCGCAGGTAGATAATTACCGGTTTCATAAGGCGTCCCAAGCGCTCTTTCACGGCCCCAAAGGCGCCATAAATTGATCTTGGATTGTAGGCAATGATGCCCCACCGCTCACGTCGATGTGTCATCCAGGAAGCCTTGTACGGGTCGTCCCCGATTAAATAGTCAACTTCTTTGACCTGATCAGCATCAATTGCGCACTCCATCAGCTTTGCAGAAAGCAAAGTGCCGGCCGAATAGCGCTTGAAATCTTCTCGATAGGCCAGCTTGAAGATACTCGCCCTGCCATGGGCAACGATCCAGATCTGAGCGGCAATCGGCAGCTCATTCAAAGTCGCCACACCCAAACGCAACCAACCATTTCTTGCCAACATCCTGATCAATGATGGCGAAAATTCAGGAAACGGTTCCGGTATTTTCCAGCTGGAGGAATAGACGGATTGATACGCCGCGATACCAAATTCAAGGCGATCCGTACCGTAAATGATTTCCAGAACTCCGCCGGCCTGCTGGAACTCTTTGGACTTTCGCTTGATCGTATTCTTGATCTGGCTGGGACGCCCGGAAATATAAGATTGATAGCCCGTCAGAACAGGCAAATGCCAATTACCAAAGCAGAAAAACGGGAAGCTGACCAATCTCGCCTCACGTGTTGCAGCCAAAAGCAGCTTGTAACAACGCCCATCAACGTCGAGCGGAGCAAAGCGCATTGCCGAGACGGTACCGTTTGAATCCCGGATGAACTCCAATAGCCGCGCGAGCGCCTCGACGGTCAGTCTGGCAGCAAGGTAAGGTTGGTAGAGCGACGTATAGAAATTGCCCAGAGACAGTATCTCGCCGTGATCCGGCACATAGCGAACTGGCAAAAAAGCGAGCAATTCCTCTTGCTCAAAAAGCGCATAGAAGGCTACGTGGTGATCATCTGGAAAGACTGTTTCGATCAGGTTGCCCAGCCATTCCTTGCCTTGCTCGATGTCATACGATTCGGCACGACCCAGCGCCGAAAGGGCACTATCTGGCAGCAACGCCAGTTGCCGATAGACTTCCACTTTCAGATCAGGAGAGGTGCGAGTCACCAGCGATCACTCCCCGAGGCAGTTGCCGCAACTGACATTTGGCTACCCGCCAGATCGACCTCCATCAACCAATCCAGAGTGCCTTTAGCAACATCCGCACGCCAAGCCGCAGTTGAAAAAGTGTGGTCAGCATCCGGCAACATCACACGGGTCAATGATGGTTTATCAAGCAATCCATGCCACCTTGAGTCGTCCGCGACGTATTGATCGAACTCCCTTGCCGTATAGTCGTTGCCGCTGAGGATCAGCAATACGCGCCCCTTGAAATCCCGCAGCCCTCTGGCCATACGATTTTGAAATAGCTCATCTTCAGTCACCTTGGCGCTGGCAACACCAGTTTGTCGAGTCATGCGCCAGTTTGATACCAGTTCCGATACCGTCTTGACGATCCCAATCTTTCCTGTAAGGAGTTTTTTCCAGAAATCCCTTTGGAACAGGCGCTTGCCGTAATAGTGTTTCATGTGTGTCTTGGCCAGAGAGGCGTCTGATCGTACCCATGGATTGAGGAGACACAAACCGGCGATTCTCTGATCGCTCCGTGCATCACAATACAAAAGACTGGCCGATGCCGCGTCACACAGCCCCCAGAGAATGACTTTCGTCACACTCGGATACCGAGCCACGAATGCGTCGACGGCCGCAACGATATCTTCCTCTGCGTTCTCGAATCCCCTTGATTCGCCACGACTGTCCCCCATTCCTCTGTAGTCGAAGCGCATCACAGGATAGCCGGCGCTCGCCAGAGTTCTGGAAAGCAGTAGGAACTGTCGATGACTGCCAACACGATACTGGGGCCCTCCAACGATGATGATTACTCCAGTCGACCTCGCATGGTCGGGCACACACACGATTCCGAGAAGTTGCTCGGACCCGCAATCAAATGACAAGACTTGCTCGCTGATGTTCATTGCCAGGCCCGCATCGCCGCAAGCGTTGCATCGATCAGCAGTGGCGCATCTTCGATTTCGCTGGTCTGCCAGAATGCCGGGCCTTCAATTTGGCTTGCCTCCACGGAGTATCCTGCCAAGCGCCAGTGTTCCATACGTAACAGCGATGCAGGCGCCATTCGCCCGTCCGAACGAGATGACATTTCAAACCATGCAACATGGCCCGCGCTATTGTCCGGTGGCGAAAGCTCGGATTTCTCGAGGCCGATCACCATGCCATGGCCGATCGTGTAACCGACGATCTCCACATTCTCGCCTGCATCCAGTTGGCGCCTCAGAAGGTCAAGTGCCTCTTTCCCTCGTCCTGAAGCAAGTTCCGAAGCAGCTTTGAGCCGCATGAACTGCTGCCAGTGCTGCTTGCCCGAAAGAATCGGTTGCCAGAAGATGAAATTCGGCCTTTCTTGAAGGTCGACCGTAACATTGGCTGCCAGCAGGCATCCGGCACGCAGCCCCCAAATGGTCAAGGGCGCCGATGAGCGATTGCGCAGCCAGGCGACTGCATATGTGACATCAGCTTTCCAGCCATCCCAGGTAGCATCCCCAAAATCACCGCTACTATCGCCGCAGCCGAGCAGATCGATCTGCAGAACCCCAAATCCAGCTTCTGCCAATGCGCGGGATTGCAGTGCGGCCATGCGCCGCGACTTGTTCATTTCCTCGGCAAATGGGTGAATGTAGAGGACAATCCCGCGCTCAACCAAGCCGCGTGGTGGATGGTAGATACAAAAACGCTGCCCTTCATCAACCGGTAGAAAAAATGCTTTCCACGATGACATTGTAGTTAGACGGCAAGCTTGCCCTGGACAAAACTCACCAGCGAGCCCAGCGTTGCAAATGTTGCGCCGTCGATTTCGTCATCTACGATCAAGAAGCCAAAACGCTCTTCCAAGGTAGTAATCATGGCAACGACGGCCATCGAGTCGAGCTCCGGAATTGCACCAAGAAGTGGGGTTTTCTCGGTAAAGCCGGCGCTACGCCCCTTGAGACTGAGAATCTCGTCCAGAATAGCGAGAATTTCCTGTTTGATTTCCAAAGCTAGCTCCAAAGACGTTGGGTCGGGAATCGCAATTATAGGCGGAGTCCCACAACACGGCTGTGAGATACTACACACAGTCATACCTCCCAAGATCAATGGGATTTATTTCGTCTCTTTCCGCGCCTGTGTGACCCTATGCGAGATTCCATCCTACTGTCTGATCTGATCACACTATCAGCAGAACATACGCCAGATGCCCCTGCGATTGTTTTTGCCAAGGACTCCATCCCATACAGCAAATTACAGGAAGCCGTCGCCCATTTTTCCGGTGGATTAATCGGCCTTGGACTTCAGCGTGGTGAGCGCGTCGCCATTTACCTCGAAAAGCGCTTCGAAACTGTAATCGCCAGTTTCGGCACCCCCACTGCAGGTGGTGTTTTTGTACCCATCAATCCGCTGCTGAAGCCTGAGCAGGTGGGCTACATCATGCGCGACTGCAATGTGCGGGTATTGGTTACCTCACCCGAACGCCTTGCACTACTTACCGATACTCTGAAGCAGTGCCACGACCTGCGCCATGTTGTTGTTCTCGACTCGCCGGACCCATTGCCGACGAGCGGGCCACTCGCCTATTACCACTGGAGCGAGCTACTGGCGATGCCCCAAAGACTCGGTCATCGAGTCATCGACACAGACGTAGTGGGAATTCTCTATACCTCCGGCAGCACCGGCAAGCCGAAGGGCGTGGTGCTTTCGCATCGTAATATGGTTGCCGGCGCCAAGAGCGTTGCCAGCTATCTTGAAAACCGCGCTGACGACATCCTCCTTGCCGCCCTACCCCTATCGTTCGATGCCGGATTCAGCCAATTGACCACTGCCTTCCATGTCGGCGCCCGCGTGGTCTTGCTCAATTACCTGCTTCCACGCGACGTGATCAAAGCCATTGAACGCGAAAAAGTCACCGGCCTGACCGCGGTTCCCCCTCTATATATCCAGTTAACGCAAATGACTTGGCCGGAGTCGATCACCGAACATCTTCGTTACTTCGCCAACACCGGTGGCCGCATGCCGCGGGAAACGCTGGCTGCCCTGTCCAGGCATCTGCCGAAAACCAAGCCCTTCCTGATGTACGGTTTGACTGAAGCCTTTCGTTCAACCTATCTGCCGCCGACCGAAGTTGACAGACGGCCCGACTCGATCGGCAAGGCCATCCCCAATGCCGAGATTTTGGTATTGAGGGAAGATGGCTCACCTTGCACCCCAAACGAACCCGGCGAACTCGTGCACCGTGGCGCTCTGGTAGGCATGGGTTACTGGAACGACCCGGAAAAAACCGCCGAGCGTTACAAGCCACTACCGGCAACTGCGCCAGGACGCGAGTCTGGCCTCATGCTACCGGAAATCGCGGTTTTCTCGGGCGACACCGTCCGCATGGACGAAGATGGATTTCTTTACTTTATCGGTCGGCGTGACGAGATGATGAAAACCTCCGGTTACCGGGTGAGCCCGACCGAGGTCGAAGAAATCCTTTACCAAACCGGGATGGTCGGCGAATGCGTTGCCTTTGGCGTCGATCATGACACACTGGGTCAGGCAATTCAGGTCATCGTTACAGCGCCTGCCGGGAAAGAAATCGACACAGCCGAATTGCTCACCGAATGTCGCATGCGGATGCCAGCCTACATGGTGCCTGCAAATATCGAGATTCGCGACGGACCCTTGCCGCGCAACCCAAATGGCAAAATCGACCGTAAAACCCTGTCGACCGCCTGGATTGAGAAAGACCTCAGTTAATTCAGGCCATTTTCGGAGAAATGCAATAGATGTCCGTTTCTGATAGACCGCTTCCGATTCACGCCCCGATGAATCAGTTCGACACTCGCGATGGCCAGCTTCTGGTGGGAGGCATCCCCATCCAACGTCTTGCGGCACGAGTTGGTCAAACGCCCTTTTATGCCTATGACCGGCAGTTGTTAATTTCCCGTGTCGCCGAAATATGTGCCACCCTGCCGACGACCATCAAGCTGCACTATGCGATGAAAGCCAACCCGCTGCCGGCACTGGTTGGCGTCATGGTTGGTCTGGTGGATGGAATCGACGTAGCGTCAGGCGGAGAGTTGAAGGTTGCGCTCGACGCCGGAGCGGACCCGGCCGAGGTCAGTTTCGCCGGCCCTGGCAAACGCGTCGGCGAACTGGCTCAGGCGGTGGCCGCCGGTGTTCTGATCAACATCGAATCGTTCCGCGAAGTCAGCGAACTTGCCCTGATTTCCGCTGAGATCAACCTTCCCGCTCGGGTGGCGGTGCGCGTCAACCCGGATTTCGAACTCAAGGGTTCCGGCATGAAGATGGGTGGCGGGCCAAAGCAGTTTGGCGTCGACGCGGAACAGGTTCCCGAGTTGCTGGGCGAGATCGGGCTTGCAGGTCTGGCTTTCGAAGGGTTTCATCTTTTTGCAGGTTCGCAGAACCTGCGCGCCGAATCGATCTGCGAGGCCCAGCAGAAATCCTATGAACTTGCCCTGCGACTGGCAGTTCATGCCCCGGCCCCGGTACGTTTCCTGAATCTCGGTGGCGGATTCGGCATTCCCTACTTTCCGGGAGAAAACCGGCTCGACCTAGCCCCGATTGGCGAAAATCTCGATCGCCTGGCACGACGGGCGGAGCAGGAAATGCCGGACGCCAATCTGGTCATTGAACTCGGCCGCTACTTGGTCGGCGAGGCTGGAATTTATGTCGCCAGAGTCGTCGACCGCAAGGTTTCACGCGGGCAAATCTTTCTTGTCGTCGATGGCGGATTGAATCATCACCTGTCAGCTTCAGGCAACTTTGGGCAAGTCATCCGCAAGAACTACCCGCTTTCCATCGGCAACCGGATGGCATCGGGTCAACGGGAAACCGCTTCCGTGGTCGGCCCCTTGTGCACCCCGCTCGACCTGCTCGCCGACCACATGGAACTGGCGGTTGCCCAACCCGGCGATCTGGTAGTTATTTTCCAGTCCGGAGCCTACGGCGCCAGCGCCAGCCCGCATGGCTTTCTTGGACATCCGGTGCCGGTCGAAGTGCTGGTCTAGACGACCCACGCATGTCATCTTAACGATCGGAAGCGCGTTTGACCGTAACCGTGAAATATGCAACGCTGAAAATCCGGTCTTATCAATAAAATGCCCTCATTGGTTAAGTTTGGCCATCATGAGTTTTCGGCCAAACCCGAATCTCGTTATTAGGATAGCTCCAGCTTTGTGCTTTGCCATTAAGTCCGGCAGAGTTTCGACTATGAAATTTGCTTTGCAAGTTGCTCTCAGGAGGATGAATTGATTCGTCTGTTCAGGCACTGGTTCCGTTGGCGACCTTTAGCGCAAGTACTCCTGGACGGATCGTTCTTCATCGTCGGCGTTTTCATAGCCGTCATGTGGACTCGTCATGGCTTGCAGATCAATTACCAACAGGTCGTTCTGTTTGGCCTCATTGTTGTCGCCAGCGCCATGTTCCTGAGTAGTTTATTTTATTTGCACCAGCGCATCCACAAACGCGAGGTCATAGGCGTACGCACTGCGACCGTCCTTTCGCTTTACCTTTCTTTTCCGATTGCCTATGCGATCTACGTTTTTTTACCGTTGGCTCCTGCCAGTCGCGAATTAGTCCAACTTTCCGCAATGTCAGCCATATTTGGCATACTCGTTTCGCGAATCGGCGCAACGGACTCAATAACATCAGGACTCACCAAGCGACGGATTCTGGTCTTCGGCACCGGCATCAAGGCCAACGAAGTCAAACGCACACTCACGAAATCGGACCCATCGGCTGAAATCGTCAGCTTCATCGCCGGTCCTAATGAAAACGACTCAATCTTGCCGGGAAGCGTAATCCATTCCCGCGGCATGACGCTGACCGAAACGGCAACAGCACTAAAAGCACAGGAAATTGTCGTTGCCTTGTCCGAGCGTCGCGGTGGATCAATGCCGCTACGCGAACTGCTTGACTGCAAGGTGAACGGCATCCAGGTTTTCGATCTGGCCAGCTATTTCGAAAAGACCCTCGGGCAGATCCGCTTGGATTCACTTTACGCCGGATGGCTAATTTTTGGAGACGGTTTCAGTCAAGGCTACCTCCGCACACGCGTCAAACGCATTTCGGACATCTTTTTTTCAATGATTCTACTGATCGTCGCGCTGCCGGTGATGCTAGTTACCGCTTTGCTGATCGCTCTGGAAGATGGCTTCCCCGTGTTCTACCGGCAGGAACGGGTTGGTCTCAACGGCCGAACGTTCGACGTTATCAAGTTCCGAAGCATGCGCCTCGATGCCGAAAAAGATGGCATGCCTGTCTGGGCCAGATCAGCCGATGATCGCGTAACCAGGGTCGGGCGGGTTATCCGCAAAATGCGTATCGACGAATTGCCCCAGCTTTTTTGCGTACTCAATGGCGACATGAGCTTGGTCGGCCCACGCCCCGAACGTCCCTTCTTTGTCGACCAGCTTACCCGAGAAATCCCGTTCTACGCGCTCAGGCATAGCGTTAAACCTGGATTGACCGGCTGGGCCCAAGTATGTTTTCACTATGGCTCTACAGTCGAGGATGCAGCGGAAAAACTGCAATATGATCTGTACTATGTAAAAAATCATTCCCTCTTCCTGGATTTGGTCGTGCTGTTTGAAACCGTGGGCGTCGTGATTACAGGCAAGGGGGCGCATTGAAAATGCTTGGAGAACATCTCCAAGGTACGGTCTGTGGAAAATTGCTCAACTGTGAACTACCAGTTAGTCTGAAGAGGACAAGAAACGCATCATGAAAACAATTGCCGTTGTTGGACTGGGCTATGTGGGACTTCCCTTGGCTGTGGAATTCGGGAAAAAATTCCGCACCATCGGTGTCGACCTCTCCCCGGAAAAGGTAGCAAGCTACAAAAAACATATCGACCCAACCGGCGAAGTCAGCACGCAAGACCTTAAGGCGGCTACCCAGCTCGAAGTCGGCACTGATCCCATGGCACTCAGGGAAGCAGATTTCGTGATCATTGCCGTGCCTACTCCGGTCGACGAAGCACATCAGCCAGACTTCAGTCCGCTAATCAGTTCTTCACGAGCTGTTGGCCATAATCTCAAGGATGGCGCCATTGTGGTTTATGAATCAACGGTTTATCCAGGTGCCACCGAAGAAGTGTGCATCCCGATTCTCGAGCAATACTCGGGCAAGAAATGGAAGACGGGATTCTTTGTTGGATATTCGCCGGAACGCATCAACCCGGGTGACAAGGAACGTACCGTAACCAAGATCGTCAAAGTTGTCTCGGGCGATACGCCCGAAACGTTGGCAACCGTTGCCGAAGTCTATGGTAGCGTAATCACCGCAGGCGTTTTCACCGCTTCCAGCATCAAGGTGGCAGAGGCGGCAAAAGTCATCGAAAACACACAACGCGACCTGAACATCGCCTTGATGAATGAGTTGGCAATCATCTTTGACAAGATCGGGGTCGACACGCTCGAAGTGCTTCAAGCTGCCGGAACTAAATGGAATTTCCTGCCGTTCCGCCCAGGGTTAGTCGGCGGGCACTGTATCGGCGTTGATCCCTACTACCTGACTCACAAGGCTCAGAAGCTTGGGTACCATCCCGAGGTCATCCTCGCCGGTCGTCGCATAAATGATGGCATGGGCAAGTTCATAGCCGAGCAGACCATAAAGCAGTTGGTACGCAACAATCATCCTGTCAAGGATTGCCCGATCATCGTTCTGGGGCTGACCTTCAAGGAGGACTGCCCCGACCTGCGCAACTCGCGGGTCATCGATGTCATACGGGAACTCGAGTCTTACGGTGCCCGTGTGATCGTTCATGATCCGATTGCCGATGCTGCCGAAGCGCGTCACGAATATGGCGTAGACTTGGTTTCCTGGGAGGATTTGCCAATTTCAGCTGCTATTGTGGCTGCTGTAGGCCATCGCCAGTTCAAGGATCGTCCGACAACGGACTTCGTTCAAAAGTTATTGCCGCACGGTGTGGCGACCGATGTCAAGTGCATGCTTGACGTACCTTCTCTCGTTGCCCAAGGCGTCAGTGTCTGGCGCCTCTAAACGAGTTCGCTCAAATTGATCCGCATACGTCCAAAATTCTCGTACTCTACCAGGACGATATTGTTTATCGTTGGCATTGGTAGCTACGCCATTACCAGTCATGCAAGCGACCCATTGGAAAAAGCCGTTGCACTGCGCAATGAAGCGCGAACTTACGAGCATGGCGAAGGGGTCAAGAAGGAGCCTGCGAAGGCTGTACAGCTTTACTGTGAAGCGGCACGCCTCGGGGATGCGGAAGCGCAGTACAGCCTTGGCTGGATGTACGCCAACGGCCGCGGCATGCAACGCGATGATGCGATGGCCGCATACTTTTTCGACATGGCGGCTAACGCAGGCCATCTACAGGCTCAGCGCATGTTGAAACAGGTGGGCAATCCAGTCAGCAAGCCTCCGGAATGCCTGTTCGATAGTGATGGGCGCGACATCTTGGCACAGGCCACACCGGACAAACGAAAGCTCATGGAAATGGTACTCAAGCTGGCGCCGGAATATGGTGTTTATCCACGGCTTGCAATGGCAGTCATCCGTGCAGAGTCCAATTTCAATCCCGGCGCCGTTTCGCCAAAAAATGCTCAAGGCCTGATGCAACTAATCCCCGAGACCGCCCACCGCTTCAACGTCAGGAAGCCACTTGACCCGGAGCAAAATATCCGCGGTGGATTGGCTTACCTGCGCTGGTTGCTGGCTTATTTCAAGGGTGACATAGTCCTCGTTGCGGCCGCCTACAATGCTGGCGAGCAGACGGTTAACAACCACGCCGGCATTCCGCCTTACGCCGAAACACAAGGTTATGTGAAGCGCATCCGTGAAATTTTCAAGCGCGACGACCACCCTTATGACCCGACGGTAACCGACCCTTCGCCTCAACTGCCCAGAATCGCAACTCACAGAATCATGTGAGTCGCTCCCAAAGCCCAATCGCTTTTTTGTCGACCCGCCTACCGGAATGGGTTCGACTTAAAATATCGCAACTGCAGCCAATGCAATCCCCTGATAGAGAGATTTGTGCGCCATCCACGGATCGAAGCCTTCCGCTTCTATAGCATCATTCTTATCCTGATAGGCCACACACTCTATTTTGAAAAACTTGATTTGAGCCAGCCAATTGCCAAATTAATCACATTTGGCATTGCCCTCTTAGCGCGCTCCACAATCCCATTTTTCTTCATCCTGTCAGGTTTCTTTCTGGGTGGAAAGATCATAGATGCCCCCGTTCAGGCCACCAGTATCGCGCGCAAATACACATGGAGGCTGGGTGGCTTATTTCTGGTTTGGAGCGCAATTTACGCCCTCGCCGACCCGTCTCGTTCATGGATCCTGCTGACAGAACATCCCGGACGCCTTATCTTTGAGGGAACACAAATCCATTTGTGGTTTTTGGTTTCACTCATCCTGACGGTGTGGCTGTTCGCTCTTTGGCCAATGGCCAGAAACTCTTGGACATTTCTTGCCTTGGGGGGGGGATTGTACTTTTTCGGCCTAATGGGAGGCCCCTATCGCTTAAGTGCGCTGGGACTTGATCTACACTTCAATACGCGCGACGGAATCTTTTTCAGCACTCTGTTCTTTGGAATCGGCGCCTGGTTCCATGTCAACAAGCCGAAAGTTCCTCAAACTACCGCACTGTGGATATATTTTATCGGGATGGCCATTTTTGGCATGGAGTCATTCTTTCTCTCTTCCCAATATCGACTTGATCCTCTCTACAACGATTTTGTTCTCGGATCAATTCCCTATGGAGTAGGACTATTCCTGGTCGCCTACAGATTTGACCCCAGTCGCATGGATAAATTGGCAGCCCCAATGGCGGTGTATGTACTAGGCATGTACATGTCGCACATACTCATCATCGATCTGTTGCTGAAACCGTTGAGCAAACTGTTCAGCCCCGGTAACTGGCCACTGGCTATTCCATTCTTGGTGTGTTTCCTAACCCTGGCTCTTACCGCGTTTTTAGGGAAAACGCGACTAAAAGCTCTGGTGGGTATGAACTGAAAAAAGCTACCAAAGCGAGAATACACTTGGCGTAGAGCCCAAAAGAGTCAGCTTTTATTTCCTTCCGGATTAGCTGATTGCCAGCGCCAAGAATGTTCGCACATTGCCGCCATGTCCATCTTGGCTGATCATCCAAGAAACCAACTCAACCACGGTGTGTGATCCGATGTAAACTACACTGCTAGTCGCCAGTATCATTTTCCATCCTCAGTTGATCGAGCAATACAGTGCATTGATGCATCAATCTTCTTGTGGCAATACTTCCTCAGCACCGACTCAATCGCGAGAGCGGCCATGATGCATATAAATGGCATTATGGGCAAACGGTATCGGGCAATAACGTAAAAAAGCATATGAACGGCAGTATAAACAAGAACGGAAAACCACAACACCCGCAATGCTTTCCTTGCTCTCAACTCTGAGTAGAAAATCGTTCCTACCGCAGCTCCAACAAACAGAAAAAACTGCACGACCCAAATCATTCGCGCCACTGCTTCCACATTTGATCCCTCCCCTTCGCCCAGATGAATTGGGGGCGTCCAGAAGTAAACTGCTTTTCTCAATGCCAGATTTAGGAATTGACCAGGATTATCATTGATCCACAAAAGCGCTTCTTTCGTCAGTGTTTCCGACGCGGTTATCTCACCATGAGATCTCAGTTCCTGCCACGAGTTTGCTTGAGGTGAGTCGGCTATTGATATAAACCTGCCTGTGGCCGAAGAATTATTGCCTAAATATAGATTGAAACCTGAATTCGTATTCAGTACCGGACTGCCAAGAACCATCCAGTTTCGGATAACCCATGGCGAAGCAATTGCCAGCATGGAAAGCGTGAGCACCACGGTCAGCAATAACTGTGTTCTAATATCGATAGTGGAAATAAACACTGCAAGTACGGCGACAAATATAAGCACAATTCCAGAACTTCCTGTCAATGCCAGAAGACCAAGACAGGCCCCGCATCCAACGGCTAATAAATAACTGGGATTCCTAATCAGTCGGATGGAGAAGAACACAACCAACAACATCAGGGGAATCATCAGGTTTTCTTTAGCCAAATACACGGTATAGGCAATTGAAGGTAGATAAACAGCCCAGAATATAGCTGCCAGAAGTTTGCCAACACTGCCAGCGCCAGCCTCTTTCGCAATGCCATAGCAAAGGAAAATCGCGATCACGCCAAGAATTGCATTCAGGATTCGGGCCGCGAACAAATTATTTCCAGCCAGCAGAAAGCTAGGAGTTAGCACAAACAAGGGATACCCAGCGTTGTACATTGCACGATTGCCCATATGGTCAATGACCCCGCCCCCAGAGATCAAATTGAGGGCCATGCTTTGATACGCCAGTTCGTCACTTTCTGGTGCGTGACCATATAAAACTATTACAAGAAATCTGAGCGCAAGTCCCCCAAAGACAATAAAGACCAGTAATGCTCTTTCTTGCAAGGGCGGCAAATTATGAGTTTGGAACATCTGCGTCGCCGATGCCATGAACAGTAGAATTGTGCGATCCCTCCGTCATCCCAATGAATTTAGCCGTCACTGCAATTGTTCCCATTCTCGGCATGCGCCACGGCACCAAAATAATGCAGCGAGGTATGCACTGTTGCCAAATACAAAAATGGAAACATCAGCGACAAATTACGATATTCGTCCTGATAGCAGAATAAAATAAACAATGGGATATTGATGAACCCTGCAATAAAAAGCAGAACTCTGATTTCACGTGGCTTCTCTCTCCAGTAACCGAAGACCATCAGCAAGAGCGCCCATGAAACGATAATATTTGATGGCTTTGGAAGGGGCAGCAGTGGGAAATGCGGTGTGGTAATGGCAAACAATGGATACCATGAAAACCAAAATTTAAGATTAGTAAATAGATGCCACTCTGTACTTGACCCGGGATGTTCCATAAGCATAATTCTTACTGTGACAAATCCAGCTATAACCACTAACGACTCAACCATGATCCAGCCGAGATCCCTGGCTGCAAATTTTCGCTCCTCACTCCAACAAATTACCGCGCCAAAAACCGGGAAAAAAATTGCCGTTTCCTTATTAAATATGGCCATTACAAGGACAGCAATTGAAAGGAGAAACTTTCGTCGTTTCTTCAAGAAAATGTATAGCAAAAAAATAAAAATCTCGAAGTGGTCATATATAAATCCATTATGTGCTCGATAACTGATTGTCAGAAGCAACGCGAAAGCTATTGGCGAAAAATCCTGGACAACCTTAGAAACGGGCGTTTTTTCAAAATATAAGGTTGAAATGGCCCTAAGTAATATCAATGCAAGAAATAAAAACAAAAATGCCGATGTCATTGCTATTGCATAGTCCAGCGCCAACCTGTCATTAAGCATGCCCGCGTGGTGCGTCCCCAAAACCGCCTCAAGCATTAGCCGACTTCGCTCTATCAGGACGCCGGAAACTTGCTCAGGTATCAAACTTGACACCAGATTGATCACATCGGGAACAAGAATTCTGAATGCGTATGGCTTGGGGGAACTCCCATCCATAATGTTTTCCAGCGAATATTCAGGGTGATCCGCGATGGTGGTCCATTTGTAGGCAAAACTCCACACGGCCTGTGATGCAGCAATTGCGTACAGCAACATAAGCATCAGGAGATATGTGGCTACAGGTACTCGAAGCTTCAAACGCGCATACATGCTGTCCATCTTTTCTTTTGGTTGAACAGTCGCCATCTCTGGTACGGCTAGCGGCGCAACCATACCCTCCATTCTTTCAAGCGGCTTCCGATGTCAAATTCATTGTCTCAACTACGCGCCACCAAAAAGACACCACAGCAAATCAACAAGGTACCGATGGCACGCATGGTAGAAACCTGCTCGCCCAAGGCATAACCTGCCGCCACCGTAAATACGAACCCCAACCCAACGAGGGGATAGGCTTTGCTTACATCCCACTTGGACAGAACAGCCAGCCAGATGACAGCGCCCATCCCATAAAGAACAAACCCCCCCAATACATACCTGTTGGTCAGAACCGAGAGTGCTGTACCCAGCGTCATTGGCGCACCCAAAATATCTTTTACTTCGATGCTTGACATCCCGGCTTTCAAGGAAAATTGCGCACCGACTGAAAACAGAATGCTCAGCACAGCAATCATCAAGATATTCATAAATAATTCCGAATATTCACAAAATGAGACGCCGCCAACAAACCAACCATTGCCAACACAGTAATTCGACTCCCTCTATTCTCTATTGCATATACGACTGGATCGTCATGCATCTCGCCACGCGATGTCTTGATCCATAGACGGGCAAGCCAATAGATCAGGCAAATTGCAACAAACCACAATAACTCGGGGGTAGCGTAACGGCTAAGTGTATCCGGAGATTGGATATACAAACCGAAGACCACTACGGCAGAAAGCGCCGAACCAACACCGAGAGACCAAAGCACACTCAAATCGGTCACGCGGTAGTCCCGGCCATGCGTTGCTTGTCCGCCGCTTTCCATTATCTGCACCAGTTCTGCGCAACGCTTCACCAATGCAAGGCTCAAGAAGATAAAAACCGAGAACGCAAGAAGCCATGTACCGGTTGGAATACCAATGACCAACGAACCTGAAATAATCCGTATAGCGTAGAGCAACGAGAGCGTGAGAACATCCACCAAGGAATAACGCTTGAGAATCCAACTGTAAGCGCTCGTCAATATCAAATAAACGACCAATGCCATAAGAAACTTGAGCGACAACGCGAACGCCATTGCAAAAGCGATTGCAAGAAATAGTGCTACAACTGAAATCCCTTTCAATATCGAGAGTCTGGCGCTGGCGAACGGCCTAAATTTTTTCTGCGGATGCATCCGGTCATTTTCCAGATCCCATAAATCATTGAGCAAATAGCTCGCCGAGGCCGCAAGCGAAAATGCAACGAATGCCCATAGCAAACGCAGCATTGCCACATAATCAAAAATATGAAAAACCGCTAATAGAGGAATGAAAAGCAGCAGGTTCTTGAGCCATTGGTGTGGCCGTAATGCCTGCAGCCAGGTCTTGAGTCCGGGCTGTGCCCTCGCGAATTCTTTTTCTATGGGAACCATTTCCCGGACGCGGGTCGCAATGTCTCTAGAAACACCAACCAGAACAGCCGCTTTTGAAGATTCCCAAATAGGAATATCGGCAAGGCTGTCCCCGGCATAGACAAAATCTTGTCCATACCTTGTCTGTATGGACTCGAGCTTATTCTCACCCTTAAGATTCAGACCGTCACCGGTCGCCAGCACCTCGTCAAACAATCCCAGTTGCCCGGCAACATCTTCTGCAATCGACCGATGAGCAGCGGTGGCAAGCACGATATGCCGGCCCTTCGCTTTTTCTTCACGCAGATAATCCACCAGCGGTTCGTTTAATGGTAGATTCCTTGGTGAAAACTTCGAGTCATTCGCAACAGCTTCTTTAAACCCTGCACGCCCTTTCAGCAGCCAAAATGGAATCTTAAGCGCACTGAGCGGTGCGGATTTCACAAGTAGAATCACTGACTCGACGAGGGTATCAGTGGGGGTCAACGTTCCATCAAGATCAACAACAAGAGGCGTTTTGGCAGAATCTTGCAAGAGTGTCAATCCAAGAGGTTTTTTTGGGTGGGGAAACTAGGCACAAAACGTCTTGCTCAAAAAGGCAGCTTTGCTGAAGGTGCGATTAACTTTGCTACAACCTGCCTTTTTGAAATCATTACTGTATCGTCGCCACAGAATACTATCTATTCATACTGCCAATCTAAGTCCAGAATCAAGCGGAAATATTTCACGACCATGAAGAAAGAGTTGACCTCGTTTGTTTGGACAGGTTTTTCCCAAAGATAAATGGAGCCTTACAGATGTAGCGCTATTCACGGTGACGGCAGCTGAAGGTCAGTTCAGACCCTAGGCGAACGGCGCGGTGGTTAACGCGGAATTCATTCAGCGAGTTTTTTCTGTGGCATGCAGGCGAAGTAAATCATACCCGGCGCTTTTCCGGCAAACGATAGATGCGTCCGGCGCCTGTTGTAGAGTTGGATGTAGGTTGCCAGACTGACCTTGGCGCCCGACACCTCCGTTTTGAAGTACACCTCTTCGTATTTGATGGTGTGCGAGAGCCATTCAACGAAAACATTGCCTCGCCAGCAACCCTGCCATACATGCTGATCCGGATACTATTTTCCTTGAGTACGCCGTTGAACTCGGGGCTGATGAATTGGTAATCATCTTCTTGCGTTCAGCAGGCCCAACTTGGTGAGTTCTTTTTGTAAAAAATCGTTCCCTAGTGTCTGGGCAGCGATCTTGAGCCGCATCACCGTAGTGTCCGATGGTTCGGACTTGCTTGCGCTACCGCCGAAAATTTGCGCCGAGCGCTCGAGCAACTGGCTCTTACAGTCCGTAATCTGATTCGGATGCACATCAAACTGCTGGGCTGATTCGGCCAGTTTCTTGTCGCCTTTCGAAGCAGCCACCACCACCTTGATTTTTATCCACCGCTTTCTTTTTGTCATGCGCTTGCTCCTCATTCAGGCTGCAACGCAGCCGTGGATCGAGCAAAGTTATCACTTATCCTATTGTCCGAATTTCCGGGGCCTGCTCTCTCGCGGTTTTTCTGACTAGCCGGAAAACCCGTTAGGGTTATTCGACTGCCAGCGCCAGGAGTCTGCGCTCATCGCCGCGATATCTTTTTCCGCCAACCAGCCAAGGAGTTCCCTTGCCAGCGACGGATCGGCATAGCATATCGCCACGTCTCCAGGTCTACGGTCGACGATGCGAAATGGCACTTTTCTGCCACTGGCTTTCTCGAAGGCCGAAACCACATCGAGCACACTGTAACCGCGACCAGTACCGAGATTGATCGGCACGGCCCCCTCCAGCCGATCGAGCGCGTTGAGCGCTGCTAGATGTCCGCGCGCCAGATCAACCACGTGTATATAGTCGCGCACGCCGGTACCATCGGGCGTAGGGTAATCACCACCAAAAACCGATAGTTCCGGGCGTCTGCCCACGGCCACCTGTGCAACATATGGCATCAGATTGTTCGGGATGCCCTGTGGATCTTCGCCGATCATTCCGCTGCAATGCGCTCCGACAGGGTTGAAATAACGCAGCAGCGCCACTCGCCAACGCGCATCCGCATCAGCAACATCGCGCAACATATCCTCGATGATCAGCTTTGAACGACCATAGGGATTGGTGGACTGCAGCGGAAAATCCTCACGGATCGGCACGCTGTGCGGATCGCCATAGACCGTGGCAGAAGAACTGAAGACCAGCCGGAATACACCTGCTTCGGCCATCGCCTGGAACAGTACCAGGGAGCCACCGACGTTGTTGTCATAATAGCGGAGAGGTTGAGCAACAGATTCGCCAACGGCCTTGAGGCCTGCAAAATGAATCACGGCATCGATTGAATAACTATCGAATATCCGGAGCAACAGTGCCTTGTCGCGCACATCACCTTCAACAACAAGTGGACGCCTGCCGGCAATCCGTTCGATTGCATCGAGCACTTTGGGCGAGCTATTGGAAAAATTGTCTAACACAAGTAAATCGACTTGAGCAGCCAGCATTTCGACTACCGTATGCGAACCGATATACCCCGCCCCGCCGGTTACAAGAATCATCGTTGCTCCTTAAATTTTCTGTAAAGTCGCCGAGATTCCTCCCGACACCTCCGACTCATCGCCTTTAGATGGCGATGCCTCGCTCAATCCTGGCCTCCTTAGCGACATCTGGTTAATGCCGAGGCAGTTCAGCAGCACCGGTCGGACTAAAGTGCTCATGACAGGCTGCTGGACGCCCCGCGAATAAGGCCGACAGCAATGCCTTCGATAGCAAACTCAACCTTGGCTGGATTGACGATAATCGGTTCGAAATCAGGGTTCTCGGCAATCAACTCGATCAGGCCATTCCGCCGCTTCAGACGCTTGACCGTAACCTCATCAGCCACCCGGGCAATGACGATCTGGCCATCACGCGCATCGCTGGTCTTGTGTACGGCCAGCAGGTCGCCGTCGAAAATGCCGACATCGATCATCGACAAACCGCGCACCTTGAGCAGATAGTCGGCACGCGGCTTGAACAACTGGGCATCGAGCGCATAGCGCCCCTGCACATTCTCGACAGCCAAAATTGGAGAGCCGGCGGCGACGCTGCCGATCAAGGGCAGACCCAGTTGTTCCACTAGGCGGATACCGCGCGCCGAGCCGGGTTCGAGAACAATGACGCCCTTCTTGGCCAACGCCTTGAGATGATCTTCTGCTGCATTGGGCGAAGCGAATCCGAAAGCACTGGAAATTTCCATGCGCGTCGGCGGTGCGCCGAGCGACTCGACGGCGTTCCTGATGAAATCGAGGATTTCTTGCTGACGTGGCGTGAGTTTCATGGCCGGCTCCGCTAAAATTAATGGCTGTATTTTTGTCCAGTACATTAAATTTTACAAGCGGAAAAACACGCTGATCCATGTATTTTCGCCGGATTCAAGTCGGCAAGTCGAAACCCTTGAGCTTGCGGTACATGTCCACCGCGTAGGAGTCAGTCATCCCGGCGACGAAATCGGCCACCTGCAGCAGGCGCACGTAGGGATCGGGATCGGGTTCACCAGCGTGGCCGAGAAACTGGGCCGGCAAAAGTTTGAGCAGCATGCGCTCGCGGGTCGTGAATCGTGCGTGCCCTGCTCTCGCTTCGACGGCATTGGCAAACAGGGCGAGCAAAGCGCCGAGGACCTCGAAACCGGCAGTTTCAATTTCCAGCGCCGGGCGGGCGGTATAGATTGTTTCTTTGGCCACACGGAGGATCGCTTGTAGCGGGACCGCCACCGGCGACTGTTCGAGCAGTTCGTCATCGAAAGTGCCGTCAAGAATGGCGTCCTCATTTTCCAGGAAGACCGCCGCCGCGCCTTCCAGCAGGCGGCCGATGGCCTTGGCACGCAGGTATTCGAGGCGCTCCTTCGGGTCATGCAGGCGTTCGAGACGTCCGCCGCTGACCGCGCCGCCGGCGAGATCGGCGAGCAGGCATTCGGCGTCGCGATAAGGCACGAAGCCAAGTCTGGCTGCATCTTCCAGGTCGACGATCAGGTAACAGGTGTCATCGGCCACCTCGACCAGAAAAGCGAGCGGATGGCGCCGCCAGGCGGTATTGGAAATTCGCTCGATTAACCCGGTCGACCGCGCCACTTGCCGGAAGGCGGCGGCATCCTGATGGAAGAAGCCGAATTTCTTGCCGCTCTTGCCGTCAAGTTCAGTGGCGACCGACGATGGCCGCGGATACTTGGTGAACGCCGCGAGCACCGCACTGGTCAGTTGCAGACCGGGATTGGCGGGGTTTTGCAGACGGGTTACGATGCGGAAACCCTGGGCGTTGCCTTCATAGCGTTCAAAATCTGCGCGCTGCACGGGCGCGAAAGCGTGGCGCTCGAGCAAGCCGGAATTGCGGAACCATTCACGAATGGCATCCTCACCGGCATGACCGAACGGCGGATTACCGATATCGTGTGCCAGACAGGCGGCGGCAACGATGGCCCCGAAATCGGCCGATTCGACATCTCTCAGACCATGGCGTGAAATGATCTCGCGACCCACGACGGTGCCCAGTGAACGTCCGACGCAACTGGCTTCGAGGCTGTGCGTCAACCGGGTGCGCACGTAGTCGCTTTTCGACAGCGGGAAAACCTGTGTCTTGTCCTTCATGCGCCGGAACGCCGAGGTGAATACGATGCGATCGTAATCCTGCTGGAACGCCGTGCGTTCTGGCGTACCCGGCGCCTTGCCGGCACCGAGGCGCTCGGCCGACAGCAGTTTTTCCCAGATTTTTCTTTTGCCCATGGTTTTCCGGATTGGCGAGGCGATGGCCTGCGAGTTTACTCCCCTTCGATCACCGCCCGCACATCATCTGGCAAGGGAACCGACTTGCCGGTCAGTGTATCCATCCAGACAACCTTGGCCGCACCTTCAGCGTAGATCCGGTCATCGCCCAGGATGCGCATTTCGACATGGGTCATGACACTGGATCGTCCCGGATGGCCGGCATAGGTGCGCACTTCGACAGTCCCCGGATAATTCATCGGGATCAGGAAGGTGCAACTGGCATTGATGATCACCGGCCCGCTACCGCCGATGCGCACCGGAATCTGCATCGCCTCGATCCATTCGACACGCGCCTGTTCCATGAAACGAAAATAGACAGTGTTGTTGACATGCCCGTAAGCATCCATGTCGCCCCAGCGGATAGGAATCTTGGTGACGTGAATTAGTTTTCTGTGTTGATCCATAACCGTGACTTTGCCTTACGTGTTGATAAAAAACTCACCATACTGTACCGTATTGTAAACAGCGCGACAATGCATGAATAAGGAGAACCCATGGAACGCGAAGCGATGGAATTCGACGTCGTCATCGTCGGTGGCGGCCCTGCCGGACTAGCCTCGGCAATTCGCCTCAAACAGATGGCGCTTGAAAAAAACAGCGAATTTTCGGTCTGCCTGATCGAGAAAGGCGCTGAAATTGGTGCCCATATTCTGTCCGGCGCGGTCATGGATCCGCGCGCCCTGAACGAACTCCTGCCCAACTGGAAAGAGGGTGGCGCGCCGCTCAATGCGCCGGTCAGCGAAGACCGTTTTTTATTGCTTTCCGAAACCGGGGGACATCGGATATCCAACAGCCTGTTGCCGGATTGTTTCCAGAACGAAGGCAATTACGTCATTTCGCTCGGCAACGTCTGCCGCTGGCTCGGCACGCAAGCAGAGGCGCTGGGCGTCGAAATCTATCCGGGCTTCGCCGGCGCCGAGGTGTTGTTCAGTAGCGACGGCGCGGTCAAGGGCGTCGCCACCGGTGACATGGGACGCCTGCGCGACGGCTCGGAAGGCTCGGCCTTTCAGGTGGGCATGGAACTGCACGGCAAATACACTTTTTTCGCCGAAGGCTGTCGCGGCCATCTCGGCAAGCAACTGATCGAAAAATTCAAGCTCGATGGTGGCGTCGATCCGCAAACCTACGGGATCGGCATCAAGGAATTATGGGAAATCAAGCCGGAAAATCACCAGCTCGGCCTCGTCGTCCATACCGGCGGCTGGCCGATGGCTTCGGACACCTATGGCGGCGGTTTCCTTTACCATCTGGAAAACAATCAGGTTGCCGTCGGCTTCGTCGTCGGCCTCGGCTACAGCAACCCGCATTTGGCACCCTACGAGGAATTCCAGCGCTACAAGACGCACCCGGAAATCCGCAAGTTCCTCGAAGGCGGCAAGCGCATCGCCTACGGCGCCCGCGCCCTGACCGCCGGCGGCATCCAGTCGCTGCCCAAGCTGACTTTCCCCGGCGGTGTGCTGGTCGGTGACGACGCCGGCTTCCTCAATGCCGCGCGCATCAAGGGTTCGCACTGCGCCATCAAGTCCGGCATGCTGGCCGCCGAAGCCTGTTTCGCCGCGCTGGGTAGCGAACGCCAGCACGACGAGCTGACGGCCTACCCGGAAGCCTTCCGCAACAGCTGGCTGTACGAGGAACTGCACAAGGCGCGCAACTTCAAGCCATGGATGAACAAGGGCCTGAAGCTGGGTTCGCTTATGTTCGGCATCGACCAGATCGTTTTCGGCGGCAAGGCACCGTGGACCCTGCGCAACAGGACGCCCGACCACGCCAAGCTAAAGCTTGCCGCCGAATGTTCGCCGATCGCCTACCCGAAGCCGGACGGTGTGCTGACCTTCGACCGCCTGTCGTCGGTCTTCCTGTCGAGCACCAATCATGAGGAAGACCAGCCCTGCCACCTGCAGTTGACGGATGCGGCGGTGCCGATCACGGTCAATCTGGCGAAATACGACGCGCCGGAGCAGCGTTTCTGCCCGGCTGGCGTCTACGAGATCCTGCGTGATGAACAGGGCAACAACCCGCGCCTGCAGATCAACGCTCAGAATTGCGTGCACTGCAAGACCTGCGACATCAAGGATCCAACCCAGAACATCAACTGGGTAACCCCCCAAGGCGGCGAAGGGCCGACCTATCCGAACATGTGATGCTTTATAATCAGGCGGCAAAACCCTTCAGGGAGAACATCAAATGGGCTTTCTCGCCGACAAGAAGATTCTGATCACCGGGCTGCTGTCCAAGCA
>Ga0209310_1000764_pt1 | contig 30850 bp, 27 predicted proteins | sample AD_UKC030_MetaG_FD_184415 | JGI IMG/M metagenome (GOLD analysis project Ga0209310, IMG submission 184415) | Active sludge microbial communities of municipal wastewater-treating anaerobic digesters from USA - AD_UKC030_MetaG (SPAdes) (version 2) | ecosystem: Engineered > Bioreactor > Anaerobic >...
CGGCCAGCAGGAAACCTTCCTCAACATCGTCGGCCTGGAAAACATCCTGCACGCGATCAAGGAAGTCTTCGCCTCGCTGTACAACGACCGCGCCATTTCCTACCGCGTGCACAAGGGCTTCATCCACGCCGATGTCGCGCTGTCCGCCGGTATCCAGCGCATGGTGCGTTCCGACAAGGGCGCGGCCGGCGTGATGTTTACACTCGATACCGAATCCGGCTTCCGCGATGCCGTTTTCGTCACGTCTTCCTACGGCCTCGGCGAAACCGTCGTCCAGGGCGCCGTCAATCCGGACGAGTTCTACGTGCACAAGCCCATGCTCGCCGCCGGCAAGAAGGCCATCGTGCGTCGCAACATCGGCTCCAAGATGATCAAGATGACCTTCTCCGCCGAGAAGGCCGCCGGCAAGTCGGTGGTCACCGAGGATGTCGAGGAATCCCTGCGCCACCAGTTCTCGATCAACGACGAAGAAGTCATGGAACTGGCCCGCTACGCGATGATCATCGAAGCCCACTACGGCCGCCCGATGGACATCGAGTGGGGCAAGGACGGTGTGGACGGCAAGCTGTACATCCTGCAGGCGCGCCCGGAAACCGTGCAGTCGCAGGCCGGTGCCGGCAAGGTCGAGAAGTTCAAGCTCAAGCAGTTCTCCAAGGTGCTCGCCTCCGGCCGCGCTATTGGCCAGAAGATCGGTGTCGGCCCGGTCCGCATCGTCAAGGACCCGAAGGAAATGGACCAGGTCAAGCCGGGCGACGTGCTGGTCGCCGACATGACCGACCCGAACTGGGAGCCGGTGATGAAGCGCGCTTCGGCCATCGTCACCAATCGTGGTGGCCGCACCTGCCACGCCGCCATCATCGCCCGCGAACTGGGCATCCCGGCCATCGTCGGCTGCGGCGACGCCACCGAAACGCTGACCGAAGGCGAAATCGTCACCGCCTCCTGCACCGAAGGCGATACCGGCCACGTTTACCGCGGCCGCCTCGACTACGAAATCACCTCGCGTGACATCTCCGCCATGCCGGATGTGCCGGTCAAGGTCATGATGAACGTCGGCAACCCTGAACTGGCCTTCGAATTCGCCCAGCTGCCGAACGCCGGTGTCGGTCTGGCCCGTGTCGAGTTCATCATCAATAACGTCATCGGCATTCACCCGAAAGCCATTCTCGACGTCGATCGCCTGCCGGCTTCCAAGCGCGACGAAATCAAGCGCCGCGCCCGCGGCTACGCTTCGCCGAAGGAATTCTTCGTCGAGAAGCTGGTTGAGGGTGTGTCCACCATCGCCGCCGCGTTCTGGCCGAACCCGGTCATCGTCCGCCTCTCCGACTTCAAGTCCAACGAGTACCGCAAGCTGCTCGGCGGCGAGCTCTACGAGCCGGAAGAAGAAAACCCGATGCTCGGCTTCCGTGGTGCCTCTCGCTACATCGCGCAAAGCTTCCGCGACTGTTTCGAGATGGAATGCCGCGCCATGAAGTTCGTGCGTGAAGAAATGGGCCTGACCAACGTGCAACTGATGGTGCCCTTCGTCCGCACCGTCGGCGAAGGCCAGGGCGTTGTCGATCTGTTGGCCGAACACGGCCTCAAGCAGGGCGAGAATGACCTCAAGCTGATCATGATGTGCGAAATCCCGTCCAACGCCCTGCTGGCCGACGAGTTCCTGCAGATCTTCGACGGCTTCTCGATCGGCTCCAACGACCTGACCCAGCTCACCCTGGGCCTCGACCGCGACTCCGGCCTCGTCGCCAATCTGTTCGACGAACGCGATCCAGCCGTCAAGAAGTTGCTGGCCATGGCCATCGCTTCCGCCAACAAGGCCGGCAAGTACATCGGCATCTGCGGCCAGGGCCCGTCCGATCATCCCGATCTGGCCGAGTGGCTGATGGATCAGGGGATCAACAGCATCTCGTTGAACCCGGATACCGTGGTCGATACCTGGACGCAACTGGCAAACCACAAAAAGGCCTGATTGCTGCGGTCGACCGCGAAAAACAGGCAAAAATGAAAGGCCGGGGCAACCCGGCCTTCTTCATTTCAGGGAGTTCTGCAGTTTTCTTCGCAGAGCCATTTACCAATCAGATAGCGGTGTATATACTATGTTTAAACAATCGGAGAGGCAGCATGGCTGAAGCAATCCTTGATATCAAACACTGGGGTAACAACCTTGGTGTCCGCCTGCCAGCCGCGGTGGCTCGGGAGGCGCATTTGCATGCCGACCAGCGTGTTCGCGTAACCGTTGAAGAGGGCCGGGTGGTGATCGAACCGATCAGGGATGAACCCTTGACACTTGAGCAACGGCTGTCGCGTTTCGACCCGGCACTGCACGGTGGAGAGGCCATGGCGGCCGATGCCCTCGGAGCCGAACGGTGGTAGCCAAAAGGAAAGCGGATTGGGTGCCGGCGCGGCAGGAGGTAATCTGGATCGATTGCAATCCGCAGGCTGGCCGGGAAATGCGAGACCGCCAGCCATTTTTGGTGTTGTCTCCCCGCACCTTCAATGAACGGACCTCTCTGGTCATCGGCTTGCCGATGACCACCGCCTCCTACAACGCCAATAACCCTTTTGCCGTGGTGGCGGGGATTGCCGGCGGTGCCAAGTCAGGCAAGACCAGTTATGTGCTTTGTCATCAGCCAAAGTCATTCGATTGGCGCATTCGTGAGGCTGCCCCTCACCCCATGGGCAATTTGACCGATGCCCGTTTTGCGGAAGTCTGTGGTGTTCTGAATCAGATAGTGCAGTTGGGCTGATCGACGGCAGAGGGCGAGCAGGCAAACTGGGGCACGGTTTCGGAGGTGTCGAAAACCGGGGCTGTCCGTTGTTGTTCTTGCCATTAACATAATTGGATGGCATGTGATAATCCGGTGTCAGCTTATCAACTTGCTCACCTATGGAATCACGCCCGACTCGAAATGGCCAAGGCGGCCATCGAAGCGCGCGTTGCACCGACCGATCTGAGCTTCCTGCGCGCGCTACACATCATCCAGCACGAACCGATCTGGGCGGCGGGAATGAGTCCGGGAAAACTGCCGTCCAATCTGGCGCGCCTGCGCTTGCAGCTACAGATGGCCATCGTGGAAAAACGACGGGGGCGAAAATACCCCCGTGTTGTTAAAGCAAGACCGGTTCGTTACGCAGTTCGCAACCTAAAGGAGCCTTAACTGAACTGCATTTGATCTGCGGGTCGCCTTTTTGTTGCCTGCTGCGGTCAACCGATAAAATCAGGCAAAAATCAGCCGCCGGTCATCGACATGAAGCGCACCACCTGCGGTGATTCCATCTGTTTCGTGAAATCGTGGCCGTAGGGCTTGATGCCCATGCTGTCCATGATCGCCTGGCGCAGCGGAGCGTCTTCGCCGGGGTTCTCGCGCAGGATGGGCATCAGGTGCATCGCGTCGTTCTGCCCGAGGCAGGGGTAGAGCTCGCCTTTGGCAGTGATGCGCACACGGTTGCAGGTGTCGCAGAAATTGTGGCTGTGCGGCGAGATGAAGCCGATCCGCGATTCCGAGCCGGGAATGCGCCAGTAGCGCGCCGGGCCGCCAGACGATTCGGTGGAGGGAATCAGCTCGAAGCGCTGGCCCAGACTCTCCCGCGTTTCCTCGGATGAAATATAGGTGCCGCTGCGCCCGTGAATTTCGCCGAGCGGCATTTCCTCGATGAAGGAAAGATCGAGTTCGTGGTCGAGCGCGAATTGGACGAGGTCGCCGAATTCTTCGTCGTTGATGCCGCGCATCATTACCGTATTCAGCTTGGTACGGCGGAACCCGGCCGCCTGCGCGGCCTTGATGCCGTTGAGCACCTTGCCGAGATCGCCGATGCGCGTGATGGCCTTGAAACGGTCGGCCTTGAGGGTGTCGAGACTGATGTTGATGCGCTTGACCCCGGCGGATTTGAGCGCCGGCGCGAAGCGGTCGAGCTGCGAGCCGTTGGTCGTAATGACCAGATTGTCGAGGCCGGGCAGGGCGCCGAGGCGTTCGATCAGCCACATCGCTTCCTTGCGCACCAGCGGCTCGCCGCCGGTGATGCGCAGCTTGCTGACGCCGAGGCCGACGAAGACCGAAGCGACCTGCAGGCATTCCTCCAGGCTCATCACCTCGTGGCGCGGCAGGAAGGTCATTTCCTCGGCCATGCAGTAGGTGCAGCGGAAATCGCAGCGGTCGGTGATAGACAGGCGCACGTAGGTAATGCGGCGGCCATATTTATCGACCAATGTGCCCGGCGCATGGGAACGCAACGTACCATCCATTGTCGGACTGAAGTCGCTCAGTCCGGTTGGTGTCGTTTCCGGCCTCAGTGTTTCGTTTTGCATGGCTTGTCAGGCTTCGATGTTCGGCCTCAGAATGAAACCGGCTGTTGAGTCAGGCCGCCGATTATGGGTTTTCACGCACTTACAAACAAGTGGAGGTATCAAAAATGCAAAAGTTCATTCTGGTTGGCGCAGTGGCCTGCAGCGGGCTGCTTGCCGGTTGCATGGGGGGCATGGGCGCATCGGGAGGAGCCGATCGTGCCGAGGCGCAAATGGCGCCGACGCAGGGCAACAAGGTCAGCGGCACGGTCACTTTCGTGCCATCAGGCGACAAGTTGAAGGTGTTCGCCGAGGTCAGCGGCCTGACGCCGGGTCTCCACGGCTTCCATATCCATGAAAAGGGCGATTGCAGCGCGCCCGACGGCACCAGTGCCGGCGGCCATTTCAACCCGACGAGCAAGCCGCACGGCAACCCCGAGCGCGGCGAGCATCACCTCGGCGACATGGTGCAGCTGGTTGCCGACGACAAGGGCAACGCCCGCCAGGTGTCTTACATCGAGGGGCCGACACTCGCTGACGGGCCGAACAACATCATCGGGCGCAGCGTCATCATTCACGCCGCGCTGGACGACTACAAGACGCAGCCGACCGGCAATTCCGGCGGTCGCCAGGCCTGTGGGGTCATCGTCAAGAAATAGGCCTTTTTGCGCGGTCGACCGCAACAGGCGCCAGCCAGGGACGGACCGGGATTTCCCGGTCCGTTTTCAATTGGCCGGGCGCCGCGACTGCTGCCAGGCCATCACCGCCTGGCCGGAATAGGCGAGGATCGCCTGATATTGTTCCGTGGGGAGATTCTGGCGCAGCGCGGCGAACAGTTGCCGGGTGTTTTCCTGCGCCATGGCACTGGCCGTAGTGTCGGACAGCAGGCGGATCTGGATGCTGGCCAGCGCATCGGCCAGCAGGCGCCAGCCGAGCAGCGGCAGGCGCTGGGCCAGCACCAGCATCATGCTGCCGAGGGCTTGCAGGATGCGCTGCGCGTCTTCGCTTTCTTCGCAAGCCGTCATCGCATGCCATAAGGCGAGATGAATATTGCGCCGCAGTTCGATCCTGAAATCCACGGCATCGCCTTCCGAGCCTTCGATGCGCTCGAAGTAACGCAGGAAGCGCGCATCGGCGGTGCTGTCCAGGCTGCCGCGCAAGGCGCCGAGCAGCATGCTGAGGGCGGGAATCGAAGTCAGTCCGAAGGCCTGGCTGTAGGCCAGCCCCCATTGATCGAGACCGCTGATCAGCAGCGCCATGCGCAGTGCCTGGGCATCGGCGCCGTCGGCCGCCTGGCACCAGTTGCGGCAACGGATGTCGATGTCGGCCAGCGTGGCGCCCAGCTTGTCGTTGTCGGCATCCAGGGTCAGGCGGAAGAGGGCGGTAAAGGCATCCTGCGTCATGCGCGCAGCAAGGCGCTGGGTGTCGGGTGCAACCAGTGTGGCGAGCTGGTCGGCGGGAATCTCGGTGGTCGTCGTCATTGATATGCCTTGCGGCCGGCGGCATTCTGGAAAAAGGGTGACAAAATACCCTGATTCCGGAATTTCACGAAGCGAGCCACCTGCCATGACCGTGCAAACCATCCTTCGCATGGGCGATCCCCGCCTGCTGCAGCCGGCGCTGCCGGTCACCGCCTTCGCCACCGGCGAACTGCAGGCATTGATCAAGGACATGCAGGACACCATGCAGGCGGCCGGCGGCGTCGGACTGGCGGCGCCGCAGATCGGCGTCGGCTTGCAGGTGGTCATCTTCGGCTTCGAGAGCAGCGCCCGCTACCCGGATGCCGATACCGTTCCGGAAACGATCCTGATCAATCCGCTGATCACGCCGCTCGACGAGGAAACCGAGGACGGCTGGGAAGGCTGCCTGTCGGTGCCCGGCCTGCGCGGGCTGGTGCCGCGCAGCCGCCACATCCGCTATCAGGGTTGCGACGAGAACGGTCAGCCGATCGACCGCACGGTCAGCGGCTTCCATGCCCGCGTGGTGCAGCACGAATGCGATCATCTGCAGGGCGTTCTGTACCCGATGCGGATCCGTGATTTGTCCCGTTTCGGCTTCACCGATGTGCTGTTTCCCGGGCTCGAATGATCGAAATTTAGCCACCAGAAACAAAATATGGTGCAGTGCAACATTTCTGTTGACACCGATAAATGACCATGTAGAATGGAGTTATGTTGCAGCGCAGCAATAACTGACAGCGAGCAACAAGCCATTCATTCAAGCATGACCTTTACGGAGAACTTCACCATGACCACCAAGCCCCAAGAACTCGCCAAAGCCGGTATCGATTCCGTTTCCTTCTTCGCCAACACCGCCTTCGATGGCATCGAGCGTCTGGCTGCCCTCAACCTGAACGCCGGTCGTTCGCTGGTCGAAGCCTCCTTCGCCAACGTCAACGCCCTGTTCGGCGTCAAGGATGTCCAGTCCTTCCTGAAGCTGCAACAGGAACTCGCCGCTCCGGCCATCGAAAAGGGTCTCGACTACTCGCGCAGTGTTTACGCGATCACCGCCGAAACCAAGGACAAGGTTGCCAAGAAGGTTGAAGCCGAAGTTGCCACCGCCAGCGCCAACGTTTCCGGTCTGGTCGACAAGGCCCTGGCCTCCGCTCCGGCTGGTTCCGAAGCCGCCGTTGCCGCCGTCAAGTCCGCCATCAAGACCGCCAACGAAGCTTACGAAGGCCTGAACAAGGCTGCCAAGCAGGCTGCCGAAGTTGCCGAAGCCAGCGTTTCCGCTGCCAGCGAAGCCACCTTGAAGGCCGCCAACGTGGCTGCCCCGACGGCTGCTGCCAAGAAGTCTGCCTAAGTTCTAGCCGCCTTGCGGTAAATGGGCCGCCGCTTGTCTGCGGCCCATGACAAAAAAGCCCTTGGTAATCAAGGGCTTTTTCTTTTGCACCTTGAAAAGGTTATTCATCATGCCACATACCCACGCCCCCTCGAAGGCTGAAGCGATCCATGACGCCCTGGAAATTTTTCAGGAAGAGCATCACCACGTCCCGGATACTCATGAAAAGGCCCGCCTTGTCTCCGACACGATCAAGGAATGGGAGCACGAAGAGGTAGAAGCCCTGCATTCGGCCGATACGCCTGCCTGAGCGGGCTTGCTGAAAAGATAACCGGGCCAGCTCAGTATCGAGCTCGCCCGGTTTTTTCTTATTTGCGCGGTGCTTTCATCGGTTTGCCCTTGCCGCCGCGGTTGCCGCGACAGATTTCCAGGCGTTCGCCCTTGAGCTTGCCGGCGGCGCCATCGACGACCGGAATAATTTCTTCGAGCGCCGTCTTGCCGGGCGCCGCGTCGATCAGCTTGAGGCCGCGGCCTTTCGGCAACTGGCGAACTTCGTCGATATTGAAGACCAGCGCCCGGCCATCCTTTGTTACACAGGCAATTTCGCCAAGCGGAGCCGGCGCGAAAACGACCGGCGCTTCACCTTCGGAGAGCGTCATGAAGGCCTTGCCGGCCTTGCCGCGCGACAGAAAATCGGCGCCCTGGCAGCGGAAGCCGTAGCCGCCGCTGGACGCCACCAGATAGAGCGCGTCGTTCTTGATCGCCACGGCCAGGCAGGGCTTGCCGCCGTCCTGGAAGTCGGCCAGCGAAGTCGCTGGAACGCCGTCGCCCTTGCCGCCGGGGATGTCCGAAGCGGGAATCGAGTAGGCGCGGCCCTTGGTGTCGAGCAGGATCAGGTTGTCGACGGTGCGGCAGGGCAAACAGGCCAGCAGCTCGTCGCCGGAGCGGAAGCTCAGTTGCGTCGGGTCGATGTTGTGGCCCTGGCGCGAGCGCAGCCAGCCGTGTTTGGAGACGATCAGCGTGGTCGGTTCATCGACGATGGAGACGGTCTTGGCATCGGACATTGTCACCTTGGCATCGGCTTCGATGAAGGTGCGGCGGTCGTCGCCGTATTTCTTGGCATCGGCCTCGATTTCGGCCGCGACGCAGGCGCGCAGGGCTTCTTCGGAACTCAGTAGTTTGTTGAGGCCGGCCGCTTCTTCGCGCAGCTTGGCCAGTTCCTCGCCGATCTTGATGCCTTCCAGCCGCGCCAACTGGCGCAGGCGGATTTCGAGAATGTCTTCGGCCTGGATTTCGGACAGCTTGAAGTGCGCCATCAGATCGACCTTGGGGTCGTCCGATTCGCGGATGACCTTGATCACCTTGTCGATGTCGAGCAGTACCGCCAAACGGCCTTCCAGGATGTGGATGCGCTTTTCGGCAGCGGTCAGGCGGTGGCGGGTGCGCCTTTCCACGGTAGACAGGCGAAAACGGCACCATTCGGCAATCATGCTGTACAGCGAGGCCTGGCGCGGTGTGCCGGTGACGCCGAGCACCGTCAGGTTGATCGGCGCGTTGGTTTCCAGGCTGGTGTGGGCGAGCAGCAGGCGAACCAGGTCGTCCTGGTCCTGGCGCGACGACGCCGGCTCGATGACCAGGCGGATGGCGTGTTCCTTGCCCGATTCGTCGCGCACGCCGCTTTCCGAAATGGCCGACAGGAAGGCCGCCTTGAGGTTGAGCTGTTCCGGGGTGAACACCTTCTTGCCGGCCTTTTCCTTGGCCACCGGGTTGGAGCAGGCTTCTATTTCCGAGAGCACGGTGGCGGTCGAAACGCCCGGCGGCAGCTCGGTGATGACCAGCTTCCACTGGCCACGGGCCAGGTTTTCGATTTTCCACTTGGCGCGCACGCGCAGGCTGCCACGGCCGCTGCGGTAGGTAGCAGCGATTTCTTCGGGGGTCGAAATGATCTGCGCGCCGCCGGGGTAATCCGGGCCGGGGATCAGTGCCAGCACCTGGTCTTCGCTGAAATTCGGGTCTTTTATAAGGTTGACCGCAGCATTCGCCACTTCGCGCAGGTTGTGGGCCGGAATTTCGGTGGCCATGCCGACGGCGATGCCGGAGGCGCCGTTGAGCAGGCAGAAGGGCAGGCGGGCTGGAAGCACGGCCGGTTCGTCGTTGGCGCCGTCGTAGTTCGGCTTCCAGTCGACCGTGCCTTCGTCGAGTTCGGCCAGCAACAGCTCGGCGATGGGCGTCAGGCGGGCTTCCGTGTAGCGCATGGCGGCGGCGTTGTCGCCGTCGCGTGAGCCGAAATTGCCCTGACCATCAACGATGGGGTAGCGCAGGCTCCAGTCCTGCGCCATGCGGACCATCGCGTCATAGACCGAAGAGTCGCCATGCGGGTGGTATTTACCGATCACGTCACCGACGACGCGTGCAGATTTGACGTGGCGCGGGCTCTTGTACAGGCCCATGCGGTGCATGGCGTAGAGAATACGGCGCTGCACCGGCTTCTGGCCGTCGGCAGCCGAGGGCAGGGCGCGGCCGGTGACGACGCTCATGGCGTATTCGAGGTAGCGGCGGGCGGCGTAGTCGGCGGGGGAAGGAATGTCATTGGCCGGCCCGCTGGCCGCAGGCGGCAGATCCGGCGGCAGAGCGGCGGAGGTTTCCGGCGGCGGTTCGGCCGCCAAGGCCGCCGTCTCCGGTTCAGGGGCTTCCGGTTTGGCGTTCGGGTCGAAGAGTTTGAGCTGGTCGGTCATGGATCGGTGTTCCGGTATCGCAGCGCCTGGGGTGGCGCCTTGCATGCTGGGCGCGATGTTACTAGAAGTTCTCGCTGCGGTGGTCGGCGGTCAGCGGCAATTCAGGCTGGCCGCCCGGTAGCCAGCAGCGCCGGCGGCAGAAAGGCCTCGCTTCGGAAAAGCCAGGTTATTTCAGATAGCCCCAACTCTTCAGCCGGCTCGCCGAATATTCGGCCGCCTTGCCTTGCCGGGTGCGGCGCAGGTAGGCGGCGTATTGGCTGGCCGCCTCCTGGCGCTTGCCCATGCCTTCCAGCGAAACGCCTTTCAGGAAAGTGACGCCGGCATCGCCCGGCAGCAGGCGGTCGTACTGGTCGAGATGCTCGTAGGCCAGCGCCGGGTCGCGCTGGCCGAGGGCCAGCACGCCGACCAGCTTTTGCGCCTGCGCCTCCTGCGGGTAGATCTTCGTCGCGGTCTGCGCGTACTCCAGCGCCTGCCCATCCTTGTCCTGCACCGCTAGGCATTTCGCCATCAGCACGTTGGCGGCGTAGTCGCGCGGCGTGTTTTTCAGCGCCGTCCGGAACTGCTCCTCCGCCTTGCCGTACTGCTTGCCGGCCATCGCCGTCTCGCCGTTCTGGCAGGCCGTGATGGTCGGCTTGATCTGGCGCAGCGCGGCGGTGCTGTCCATGAAGCGTTCGCGGCCGACATCGCGCTTGCTGGTCGCGGCATACTTGCTCTCGGCCATTTCCCGCGCCGTGTCGCGCCGCTCCTTGCTCATCGGGTGCGTCGAAAACATCGTCTGCAACATGCCGGGCGATTCCTTCTGCTGGTCGACCAGCAGTTGCTGCAGGCCGACCATGCCGCTCGCCGGGTAGCCGGCGCGCACCATGTATTCCTGGCCCAGCGCATCGGCCTCGCGCTCGTTGTCGCGCGAATAGCTGGAAAGCAGCGCACTGGCGCCCAGTTGTGTGCCGAGATCGGTCAGCCCGCCGAAGCCGGCAGCGCTGCCGATAATGTTGACGCCGGTCACGGCCACCTGCGCCACCATCGCCTGGCCCTGGCGCTGCGCCGCATGCCGCGCGTTGACGTGTCCAAGTTCGTGCCCGAGCAACGCCGCCAGCTCGGCCTCGTTGTCGAGATCGACTAGGATGCCGCGCGTGACGCCCATCGCACCGCCTGGAAAAGTGTAGGCATTGACGTAATTGGCGTTGAGCACGCGATACGAATAAGGCATCTGCGGGCGATGCGTCCTGGCATCCAGCCGGTGGCCGACTTCGGACAGATAGCCGTTGAGCTGCGCATCCTGCACCGCGCCCAGATCCTGTGAAAACTGCTCGGGCGCTACCTTCCGGTCCACATCCTTCTCTTCATCCTCCGACATGCCGACCAGGATCGAACCGCCGCCGACCGGCGACGTGGCGCAGCCGGAAAGCGCCGCCGCCCCGAACAGGGCGAGCACCTGGCGGCGGCTCAGGCGGTTGCGGAGCAGCTTGTGGGCGAAATCGTCGTGATCGGTCATGGGGCCTCGCGCGGTCGGGGAAGCGAAGAAGGTATTTTGCGACAAAAATGGCCTAATTTCAGGGTCGACCGCAAGCGGCCGGGTTTCGCCAAGCTGGCGCAGCTCAATCAGCGGGAAGCCGGGGTTGGCGGCAAAGAGATGCTGTCCAGCAGCCGCTCGCATTCCGCCATCAGCGATTCGGCGATTTCGGAATGGTGGTTGGGGTCGAGCGATTCCATCATTTCGTGGGCGGTGTACATCCCGGCTTCGCGCGACAGCGTTGCCTCGATCTGGCGGGCGAGCTGGTCGCTGAGGGCGGAGAGTTGGCGACGTTCGTTGAGTGGCAGCTTGTTTTTCGAGCGCGCCAGCCAGTCGGCGGCGAGGCTGGCGCCCTGGGCGTCAGTAATCCATTGCGCATGTTCGTAAAAAGCGCTCAGGCGCTCGGCGGCGAGGGCGAAAATCAGGGCGACGCGCATGCCGCGCTCGCTTATGGATGGGCTGGCAGCCTTCTCCCAGGTCATGTGTCACCATCTTTTGTTATCCTGCCGCACCTTATCACGCCTGCCTGACGCGCCAAGCGCCGGAACGACCCGAATGCCACTGAACACCCTTGAAGACCTGCGCGCCGGCAAACTGGCCGGGAGTCGCCGGCTGAAACTGGCCTGCGGACTGACCGAGTTTCCGCGTGAGATTTTCGCTCTGGCCGAGACGCTGGAGATTCTGGACCTGTCGGGAAATGCGCTGTCGTCGCTGCCCGACGATCTGCCGCGCTTGGGCAAACTGCGCATCCTGTTCTGTTCCAATAACCCGTTCACCGAATTGCCGGCCGTGATCGGGCAATGCCCCCGGCTGAAAATGGTGGGTTTCAAGACGAACCGGATACGGACGGTGCCGGCGGCAGCTTTGCCGGCGAACTTGCGCTGGCTGATTTTGACCGATAACCGGATCGCCGAGCTGCCGCCTGAAATCGGTCTCTGCACCCGCCTGCAGAAGCTGATGCTGGCCGGCAATCAATTGCAGGCCTTACCGCCGGAGATGGCCAATTGCACCCGTCTGGAGTTGCTGCGTATTGCCGCCAACCGGTTCCCGGCATTACCCGAATGGCTGCTTTCCCTGCCGCGCCTTTCCTGGCTTGCCTATGCCGGCAACCCGTTTTGCGAAAGCGCCGAGCTTTCAACGCATTCCCAAAGCACTGTTTCGCACATTCCCTGGAACGATCTGGAAGTCCGGCATCAACTGGGCGAAGGGGCTTCCGGTGTGATTCATCATGCCGAATGGCAGCGTGACGATGGCCCGCAGCCTGTTGCGCTCAAGCTGTTCAAGGGCGCGCTGACCAGCGATGGCTTGCCGCACAACGAGATGATGGCGTGCATCACTGCCGGCGAGCATCCCAACCTGATCCCGGTGCTGGGCAAGGTCGACCAGCACCCCGAGGATGCCCACGGCCTGGTCATGTCGCTGATCGACACCGGCTTCCGCAATCTGGCCGGGCCGCCCAGCTTCGATTCGTGCACCCGCGACATCTACCCGGCGGAAACCACGTTTGACCTGAACGCGGTGCTCGGCATCGCGCTCGGCATTGCCGCGGCCGCCGAGCACCTGCACGCCCAGGGCATCATGCATGGCGATTTGTACGCGCACAACATCTTGCACGGCGCGCAAGGCCAGGCCTTGCTCGGCGATTTCGGCGCCGCGTCGTTCATCGCGGCCGACGATCAGGCAGTGGCCGAGGCCTTGCAGCGTATCGAAGTGCGGGCGTTCGCCTGTTTGCTGGAGGAATTGCTGGAACGCTGCCCTGTTGCGGTCGACAGTAAAAAAACACTGAAAATGCTCGGCGATCTGCAGGCCGATTGCGCGCAGGAAAACGTCAGCGCGCGCCCGCTGTTTTCCGAAATCGTACAGAAACTGAGCGCGCTAATAATGCGCTGAGAGCGCCTTTGAAATCTTGTGGCGCGCCACCGTCGTGCGCGGCACCTTGCCGGAAAACCAGCTGCGAACGTCCTCGTCGAGGCCGATGCCGTGCATGTAGTTGTACAGTGCCTTGTTCAGCGCCTGGCCGAGGCTGCTGTGGTCGACGCCGGTGGGATCGATGAATTCGACGTCGTTGGTGGCGAAAGTGATCGGCGGCAGTGCCTTCAGCTTGATGCCATATTCGGCCGGGTTGAGGCCGACCGGCGAATGGACGGTGCACGCGAAGCGGTGGAAGAAGCCGGACTGGATGCAGCCTTCGGCGAATAGCTGGCGGACGTATTCCAGCGCATCGACAGTGTCCTGCACGGTCTGCGTCGGGAAACCGTACATCAGGTAGGCGTGCACCAGGATGCCAGCCTCGCTGAAGGCGCGGGTGACGCGGGCGACCTGATCGACCGAGACGCCTTTTTTCATCAGCGTCAGCAGGCGGTCGGAGGCGACTTCGAGGCCACCGGAAACGGCGATGCAGCCGCTGTCGGCGAGCTGGTTGCAGAGTTCCGGCGTGAAAGACTTTTCGAAGCGGATGTTGCCCCACCAGGAAATCGCCCGATTGCGCTTCTGCAATTCGTCGGCCAGCGCTTTCAGGGCCTTGGGCGGTGCGGCTTCGTCGACGAAGTGAAAGCCGGTCTGGCCGGTTTCTTCGATGATGCTTTCGATGCGGTCGACCAGCAGCGCAGCTGGCGCACCGTCGTAGCGACCGATGTAATCCAGGCTGACGTCGCAGAAGCTGCACTTTTTCCAGTAGCAGCCGTGGGCGACGGTCAGCTTGTTCCAGCGCCCGTCCGACCACAGCCGGTGCATGGGGTTGAGCATGTCGAGCAGAGACAGGTAGCGGTCGAGCGGCAGACCGTCCCAGGTCGGGGTGCCGACCTCGGAAAAGGGCACGTCCGGTTCGCTGGCGTTGAAATAACGAACCTTGCCGTCAACACGGGCGTAGGTGCGGACCAGATTGAGGCGCGGGCGTTTGCCTTCCAGGTGTTCAAGCAGCGCGAGGATCGGGCGCTCGCCGTCGTCGAGCGTGACGTAGTCGAAATAGCCGAAGACGCGCGGCTCTTTCAACTCGCGCAACTCGGTATTCACCCAGCCGCCGCCGAGCACGGTGACGATGGCCGGGTCATGCGCCTTGATCGCCTGCGCCATGCGGAAGGCGGCATAGACCGAACCGGGGAAGGGCACGGACAGCAGCACGACAGTCGGCTTGCTGCGGTCGACGGCCGAAATGGTCAGTTTTTCAAGGGTGCTGTCGACCAGCGTCGGTGCCGCCGCCAGGGCGCGGGCCAGCGGCTCGAAAGTCGGCTGGCTGCGAGCCAGCGATTCGGCGTAGCGGACGAACTCGAAACGCGAATCGACCGCCTCGCGCAGCACGTCGGCCAGATCGTTCAGGTAAAGCGTGGCGAGATGCCGCGCCTTGTCCTGCACGCCGAGCGACCCGAAGGCCCAGGCCAGCGGGTCGCCGCCGTCTTCGTCGATATAGACGTCGAGCGATGCGAAACGCGGCCCTTCCGGCAGAAAATTGCGCCCGCAGATGCGATGGCCGATGGAGGGGTCGCGCCCCTGCAGGAAGGCAATGGCCGGGGTGACGGTGGCTAGGTAACGGTCGAACTGATCGGCAAAGCAGTGCAGCGTGGCCGAGTGCTTTTTTGGCGGGATGGCGGTCACCCGCTGATGTATTTCCTGCAAACCAGCTGGCGAAAACAATTCCAGCACCAGCTTGAGCGAAATGTCGTCTTGTTCCGCGCTGATGCCACGGGAACGCAGAAAGCCGCTCAGGTAGGCGGTGGAAGGATAGGGCGTGTTCAGTTGCGTCATCGGTGGGATGACGGAAAGGACGCGCGTCGGGCTGGTTAACATGGTGGAGGAATGGTAGCGGAAGTGCCCGGCCTACTGGCACATGCGGCGAATTTCGTCTTCCTTGATCGCCAGTTCGACCTGCAGCAGAACGGCGTCGACATCGGCCAGGTGTTCGTCGAGTTCGACTTGGCCGGTCAAGGCCTGATCCGGGCGCAGCGCGCCGCTTTCGTATAGCGCCCAGATTTCCTTGCCGAACCGGGTGTCCTTGAGTGACGGCGCGAAAGCACTGAAGTAGGTGCGCAGATTGTTGACGTCGCGCTCAAGCATCTCGGCGGCCGTGCTGTTGGCTGCCGCATCGATGGCCTGCGGCAGATCGATGATGACCGGGCCATCGTCGGCGACGAGAATGTTGTACTCGGAGAGATCGCCGTGAATGATCCCGGCGCACAGCATGCGCACCACCTGATTGACCAGCAAGGTGTGATATTCCAGCGCCACTTCCTCGCTCAGCGCGACATCGTTGAGCCGCGGCGCTGCGCTGCCCTCGGCATCGACCACCAGATCCATCAGCAGCACGCCCTCGAAGCAGATATGCGGCTGTGGCACCCGCACCCCGGCGGCGGCCAGACGGTAAAGGGCATCGACCTCGGCGTTCTGCCAGACTTCTTCCTGCATCTGGCGCCCGTAGCGGCTGCCTTTCTCCATGGCGCGCGCCTGCCGGCTGTTCTTTACCTTGCGGCCTTCCTGATAGGACGCCGCCTTGCGGAAACTGCGTTGATTCGCTTCCTTGTAAACCTTGGCGCAGCGAATGTGTTCGCCGCAGCGCACGATATAGACGGTGGCTTCCTTGCCGCTCATCAACTGCCCGAGCACCTCGTCAACGAGGCCTTCTTCAACGAGGGTTGTGAGTCTTTTTGGGGTTTTCATGGGCTTTTCGTTTGAATTCTCGGAAGGGAGGGTATTGCTCGTGGAAAACCGGCCATCAGGGCGCCTCTTCTGTCCACGCCAGCATCGGCACAACCACATACCAATGATCGACTTTGTCGCCGCCGGCGTATTCCGGTTTCGATTGATGGTGGTGGCGGCGGATGATGCTTTCGACCTGCGCTTCAATATTTCGTGCGGCGGGCAGGGTGCATTTTCCGGACAGCCGCCCGACGACGATGTTTTCCTCCACCAAGCGTAACTCCCAACTGCTGCCAATGGACTGCAATTGCAAGCCCTGGCCGTAGTCGAGTCGGTCCAGGCATGCGTGCAGTGGATCGTTCTCCTGCTTGCGCCCGGCAAATCCGAGGACGACATCGCTCAGCCCCAGGCTGAGGTAGCGGCGGTAGAGGCCGCTGCAGTCGGGCAAGGGCTGCGGGAGGGGGCTGCGACAGACGGCCACATCCGCCAGTCCAGGGGAAAACGGATTGCGCCGGCCCACCGCCTCACACAAGCTCAGCGTTTCCTGCGCCCGGGTCATGCCCACGTAGTAGAGCCGGCGTTCGTCGTCAGAGGCCTGTTTCCAGTTGCCGCCATCAAGGATGACGACATGCCTGAACTCGCGGCCTTTGGCGCCATGCACGGTCGACAGCGTCAAACGGCCTTTTTCGGTGAGCGCGATGTCGGCAGAAAATTCGTAAAGCTCGTCGATGGCCAGGCTGGCCGGAATGCCGACTTCGCCCCAGACGCCGTCGAGTTCGTCGATGAACAGCCCGAGTTGGGCCAGGCGCGGGTTGTCCTGGGTCAGGCTGGCGAAACGGGCGTGGTACCAGCGCGCCAGCGTGCCCGGTTTGAGACAGCGGCCGGTCTTGCCGCGCAACAGGTCGAGCAGCCAGTTGGCTTCGCGCGTTTGATGAAATTTCGGCCTGCCTTTGGCGTCGCTTTCATTCAAGCGATAAGGCGTTTTTTCCCGCTGGCACCAGGCGCGGATCGGCTCCAGCGTGGCCCGATTGCGGGCCAGGATGGCAAAGTCGGACCAGTCGCTATCCGGCGCCAGGGATTTCAGGCGCTGCATTTCCGCCATCGCCACGGCGGCTTGCCCGATCAGGTCATCGGGAACCGCTAGAATATGCACCCGCCCTTGCGCCAGCGGGTCGAGTTTCTGCCAGCGCCCGCCCGCCGCTTCGTTCTGGCGAGCGTGGTTGATGCGGATCGGATGATCGGCTTTCATCCGCTCGCCGTTGGCAGCAATCACGGCATTGGCGGCGGCTATGATGTGGCGGCTGGAGCGGTAGTTTTCGACCAGGTAATCGACCTTGGCCTGATAGTCGGCCTGGAAACGGTGGATGAAATCATTGCTGGTGTCACGAAAACCGTAGATGTTCTGGTCGTCGTCGCCGACCGCGAGGAGCGTCAGGCGGGCGTCCTTGTCCTGGGTCTGGCGACCGGCGAGGGCGCCGATCAAGTCGTATTGACGCTGGTCGATGTCCTGGTATTCGTCGACCAGAATGTGCCGGTAGCCGGCGAGCAGGCGTTCGCGCAGGGCGTCGCTGTCGTCATCGGCGGCAAATTCTGCCTTGCCTTGCAGCAGGGCGGTGGCTTGGTCGAGGATGCCTTCGAGGGCGATTTTGGCCTGCGCGTCGTCGACCTGTTCAGTCAGATTGACCAAGCTGCTGCCGGTCAGTCGCAAGGCCAGGGCGTGGTAGGTAAGGACGGTGACGAAGCCGGCATCGCCGCCGATCAACTGGCGCAGGCGCTGGCGAATTTCCCAGGCGGCGCCGCGATTGAAGGCGAGCACCAGGATGCTGCTCGGCGCTTCGCGCAGCACCCGCACCAGGTAGGCGACACGATGCACGATAACGCGCGTCTTGCCCGAGCCAGGGCCGGCGAGGATCAGGCGGTTGGTGTCCGGTTTTTCCGAGACCAGACGCTGTTGCAGCGGGTGGCGCAGGCTGTCGACGATGCGCCGGTAAGATTCCTCGGTAGTCGCCCGGTCGAGGATTTCCTTGCGCCCGGCGAAATAGCGGCGGATGAATTCGATTTTTGGCAGCGTGAAGTAGGCGAGCACGAAGTTGAGCGCCTCGGAAAATTTCTTCAGGCCGAGCTTGGCGTATTCGTGGATGACGTGAATCTGGAAGTTCTTCTCGTTGTAATGCTCTTTCAGCGGCTCGAAATCCGCAGCGGCGAAGCCACGCCCTTTCTCCTCCGGGTAAATCTGGATAGTCATTGCCGAACGGAAGACCGACTTGCCGCGATCGAGGATCAGCGCGCCGTTGTCGTGCAGGTAAAGCAGGCCGGCGTCGATGGCAGTCAACTCATCCTTCAGTTGTGGGCCGATTTCGAGATCGGCTTTCAGGGCGGAGGCCAGCTCGCCGATTTTGCATTCCACACGCAGGTCTACGCCGCGCACTTTGTCGTCGAGCCTGGCGAGCAAGGTGTGCAGCAGCACGGCGGCAACGGCCCGGCGTTTTTCGGCAATTTCGCGAATATTGCTCCAGCTGCGCAATAGGCGGACTTTAAGAATTTCGCGGCGCAGCAGGCGGACATCGAACATCGCCCGGCGGCTCTTGTCGTCTTCGCCGAAGGCGCGGGCCAGGGAGTGCAGCAGTTTCATCAACTGTTCCGGGATAAGTTCCAGGCCATTGCGGCTTTTCAGTTCCTGGCACAGGCCGCGCAGATTGACGTCCTGCCACTCGCCGTCGTCAGCGTTTGGCGCCAGTTCGGGGAGCTGGGCGAGTAGTGCCGATTCCAGTTCGCTCAGGCGCTTGAAGCGGTCGGTCGAAGCGTCGGCAACGCCACGCCGTAACAGCACGGTCAACGCCAGATCGTTGCTTAAAATGCCCATCTGTTCCAACTGGTGCAGCAGGCGGATGATTTCCTGGCTGCTGGCGCCAAGGGCGATCATCAGTTCGTCGGTACTGATCCCTTCATCGTCGCGGGCATTGATGAGCAGCGAAATCAGGCTCAGGTATTTGCGCCGGATGTCTTCCGACAGGTCTTTTCTGGACAAGCGTTTTTCCGCATCTTCCATGTTCGGCACCTTGAGGCTGCCGGGAAAAATGCGGATGTGGTTCTCGTTGCGTTCGAGAAAGCGGGCACGTTCCAGCCAGGAAACGGCGGTGCGCACCTTGGTGTCGGCATCCGGGTTGTCGGCTTCGATGCTCGTATCGATGGCATCGTCGGCAAGGATTTCGCCCGGCGTGACGACGATTTCAGCACTTTTTGTCTTGGCCGAATAACGGCGCAAGGCACGCAGGATACCGGCGATGTCCTGGCGCGATAGCCGGGAGCGGGCGGAAAGGCTGAATTGCGCTTCGACGTCTTCTTCGTCGTAGAGCAGCACGCAGCGCGAGTCCTGCTGGTCGCGCCCGGCGCGGCCGGCTTCCTGCAGATAATTTTCCAGCGAGCCGGGGATTTCGGCGTGGATGACGATGCGCACATCGGGTTTGTCCACGCCCATGCCGAAGGCGTTGGTGGCGACGATGACCTTGAGCTCGCCGGCGATGAAGGATTGCTGGATGTCCTTTTTCAGGCCGGCATCAAGCCCGGCATGGAAATGCGCGCAGGCCCAGCCCATGTCCTTGAGAAAGGCCGAAATTTCCTCGGCACTTTTGCGCCGGGCGGCAAAGACCACGGCGCCGCCCTTGCGGTCGACAGTCCGGGAAGGGCCAAATTCCTTTTCGAGCAGGCGGTGGATCAGCGCGTTCTTTTCCGGCTTGGTCACCGGGATGACTTCGTAATTGAGGTTTTCCCGCTCATGGCCGCCATCCAGTATGCGCAGGTCGAGGCCGAGCGATTCGGCAAAATGAGCGTGGATGTCTTCAAGTACTTCGCGCTTGGCGGTCGCGGTAAAGCAACTGATCGGCGCGACGGCTTCGTTCGAGCGGGCATAACGCTCGCGGATGAAGCGCGACACGTACAGGTAGTCCGGCCGGAAATCGTTGCCCCACTTGGAAAGGCAGTGCGCCTCGTCGAATACCCAGGCGCCGATCTGACGGTAGCGGATGGCCTCGATGAAAGCCCGGTTGCGAAATTGCTCCGGCGATACCAGCAGTATGCCAATGTCGCCGAGGCGCACCTTGTCCAGCACATCGCGCCGTTCCGGCATGGTCAGCATGCCGTTCAGCGTGGCCGAGCTGTAGATGCCGACCTTGATTAGATTGTCGACCTGATCCTTCATCAGCGATTGCAGCGGCGAAACGATGATGGTCAGGCTGCCGTTGCGCCAGTGCCGCGACAGCGCCGGCAACTGGTAGCAGATCGATTTGCCACCGCCGGTCGGCAGAATGGCCAGCAGGCTTTCTCCCGCGTACCCGGCGCGGACGATGTCTTCCTGCAAGGAACCGCCGTCGCGGTTGGGCGGCTCGGGACGAAAGGCGGCATAGTTGAAATAGCGTGCCAGTTCCTGGAGCGGGTCGAGATAGAGCGAGCAGTATGGGCAAGCCGGGTCGCCACACGGCGTATCGCGCAATTGCCGGATCAGGCGGCCGGTATCCGGGTATTGCAGGCGTACCCAGGGTGGCAGTACCGAGTTGCCCCCGCTGACGCGCAGCCAGGCCAGGACGTAGGAAAAGGCGCGGCCAATCGCCTCATCCCGCACGGACTCATCCAGTACGCTGTGCAGCTGCGTTGGACAGGCCTTGCCGCCAACCAGGGCCGGTAGCATGGCCCGGATTTCCTCGGCCTTGGGCGGCATGGCGCCGCGCAGGGTGGCGAAAAAACTGCCAACGCCGCCCTGCCGCTCACGGCTGAGAAAATAATGGTGGCAGGCCAGCTCATCCGGGGAACTAGCCTGCAAGGCGATAAAAGCCTCGCGTTGATCGGACCACAGCCGGAAAGACAACTGCGCGTCTTTCAGCGGATCATTACGTGAATCGCGAACCAGTTTGTAGTCCTTGACCAGGCTGTGGTACGGGTTTTCCGGGAAGGCCAGTGGCGACAATTCCAGCGTATCGACGGCGGGCAGGGCATTCAGTTTGAGGCCGGGGAACAGCGTGGCCAGCGCCGGCAGATCGTGGCGGATGACATTGTGCCCAACAACAAAGGCCGCCCCTTCGGTCAGGGCATCGATTTGCGCCAGCGCCGAGGACATCTGGCGGCCGGCGACACAGACGCTTTGCCGGTTATCCGGCCGCCAGGCGCCGAATTTGTGCAGCGCCAGGGTGTCGTTGGCAGCAGTTTCAATATCCAGGCAAAGGCATTTCGGCGCGAACGGCGGGGCCATGAGGTGGGCGGGTTGATGGGAAGCTCATGATTTGACCATGCTGGCGGCAAGCGGACAAGCGCGATTCACCTTCACTCGGGGTATTGGGCTATTTCGTCCTCGCGGCAGACTAATCCAAGATATTCAAGGTAGCAGCGCGTTAAACGATTTGCACCAGTTCGGAATAAGCGGCTAACTGGCCGTCGCCGGTGAGAAGGCGCATCGGCTCGGCGATTGCCTGCGCGACGATCATCCGGTCAAACGGGTCGCGGTGAAGCAAGGGAAGCTTGGCCAGGGTTTCGGTGTGCTCGCCCAATACCGGAAGCCCAAGGAAGCCGCTGGCAGCAATGGCGGCTCTGATCTCGGCTACATCCGCCGCGATTTTTCCGATGCTGGCCTTGGTGGCGATTTCCCACAGCGAAACCGTGCTGACGAAAATTTCCGTTTCGGGGGCGAGAATCAACTGGCTGATTGGCTCGATTCTGGGTGCGCCGGTCAGCGTCCAGAGCAGAACATTGGTGTCCAGCAGCAGCCTCATTCCGCATTGCCTTCAAAGGCTTTAAGCAGATACTCCGGCAGTGGCGCATCGAAATCGTCAGGGGTGGTCAGCTTTCAGGCGAGTAGGCCAACCCGCTTTCCGGGCACGTCTGGTGTCGTAGCCGGCACCAGCTTGGCTTCGACCTTGCCGTAGGCGCCGAGCAGGATGGTCTCGCCGGTCGCGGCCCGTTTGACCAGTTGCGACAAGGTGCTTTTGGCTTGGTGCATCGATACGATTTGCATGACGCGACTCCTGAATTGGGTTCAATACCGAAGCGGTTTAGCTAAGACTTAGCTAATAAACAAGCTAGGTTTGCCCCCTATCGTGATCGCTCAAACGTCAGCCTCGACCAGCCCGCCGTCCTTCTCCATCCAGGCCCGGCGGCCGGCCGCTTCGCCCTTGCCCATGAGCAGGGTGAAGGTGGCAGTCATTTGCCGGATTGTCTCGCGATCGGCCTGGAAAGGTACTAGCCGCCGGGTGTCCGGGCAGAGCGTGGTTTCCCAGAGCTGGTCCGGGTTCATTTCGCCGAGGCCTTTGAAGCGGGAGACGGTGATCTTGTTTTCCGAGACACCTTCGTCGCGCAATTTGACCAGCGTCTGTTCCTTTTCGGCTTCATCGAGGCAATAGACCTTGCGCGTGTGGCCGCGGGCTTCGACGTCGACGCGGAACAACGGCGGCTGGGCGACGTGGATGTGGCCGCGTTCGACTAGGGCCGGGAAGTGTTTCAAAAACAGCGTGAACAGCAGCACCTGAATGTGCGAGCCATCGACGTCGGCGTCGGACATGACGATGATGCGGCCGTAGCGCAGACCGGAGATGTCAACCGTGTCGATCTGCTCGATGCCGTGCGGGTCAACGCCGACCGCCACGGAAATGTCATGCACTTCGTTGTTCTTGAATAGCTGGTCGCGGTCGACTTCCCAGGTGTTGAGTACCTTGCCGCGCAAGGGCAGCACCGCCTGGGTTTCCTTGTCGCGGCCCTGTTTGGCCGAACCGCCGGCCGAGTCGCCCTCGACCAGGAAAACCTCGTTGCGGGCGATGTCGTCGGACTCGCAGTCGGTCAGCTTGCCGGGCAGGGTGGCGATGCCGGAAGACTTCTTCTTCTCGACCTTTTGCGTCGATTTCATGCGGTTCTGCGCCGCCTTGACGGCCAGCTCGGCGATCTTCTTGCCGAAGTCGGCATGGCTGTTGAGCCAGAGTTCGAAGGGGTCGCGCACCATCTGGGTGACCAGCTTGTAGGCATCGCGGCTGGTCAGTTTTTCCTTGGTCTGGCCCTGGAACTGCGGGTCGAGGACCTTGGCCGACAGCAGATAGGTCATGCGGCCGCAGACGTCTTCCTGGGCCAGTTTGACCTTGGCCGGCAGGATGGCGTGGTGTTCGGCGAAAGTCTTGACCGCCTCGAATACCCCCGCCTTGAGGCCAGCTTCGTGGGTGCCGCCGTCGAGCGTCGGGATCAGGTTGACGTAGGATTCCGGCTTGCCGCCGCCTTCTTCAAACCAGGCCAGGGCCCAGGTAGCGCCTTCGCCGACGGCGAAACCGTTGGCGCTTTCAACATATTTCTCGCCGACGAAGATCGGCGCCACGGGCGTGCCGACCATCATTTCGTTGAGGTAGTCGGCCATGCCATTCTGGTAGCACCAAGTCTTTTTGGTTTCGCCCTCGATTTCGAGGTCGACCGTGACATTGGGCATCAGCACGGCTTTCGAGCGCAGCAGGTGTTCCAGTTGGCCGAGGTTGATCTTCGGCGAATCGAAATACTTGGGGTCGGGCGAGATGCGCACCGTCGTGCCGGTGTTGCGCTGGCCGCAGTCGCCGATCCGGCTTAAGGGCTCGGTGACGAAGCCGGCGCCGAAAGCGATATGGTGAATGCCGCCGCCGCGCTTGATCTCGACTTCCAGCCGCGTCGATAGCGCATTGGTCACCGAGACGCCGACGCCGTGCAGGCCGCCCGAGAAGCGGTAGGCGTTGCCCGCTTCCTTCTTGTTGAACTTGCCGCCGGCGTGCAGCTTGCAGAAGACCAGCTCGACCGCCGGCCGGCCTTCTTCCGGGTGGATTTCGACCGGGATGCCGCGGCCGTTGTCGCTGACTTCAATGATGCCGTCGGCCCGAACCAGCACGCCAATTTTCCTGGCGTAGCCGGCCAGTGCCTCGTCGGCAGCGTTGTCGATGACTTCCTGAATGATGTGGGTCGGGCAGGTTGTCCTGGTATACATCCCGGGGCGTTCCTTGACGGGTTCCAGGTCTTTCAGGACGCGGATGGAGGCGGCGGAGTATTCAGTCATGCGCTTTGAAAATGGGGCAATTTTGGGCGTCGACCGCAACAATCAGCGGTTCGTGGTGCTGGACGTCGATGTCGGGGCAGATTGTACCGGTTGCGGCGGCATTCCCAAGGTTTCGATCATCGCCCGGACGGCACGCATCTGGACGCCATCGCGGGTGTGGTAGTCGGCGCCGGTGTAGCCCCACCAGTCCCAGCAGCCCTTCGGGTTGAGCAGCCAGCGGAACGAGCCCCAGGCCAGGCCATAGCGACGTACCGTCTGCGGGTAGAGGACGACGATGCGGTTGCTGGCGGCCCAGCCGTTGTAGCCGGCGCCGTCGACAAAGCGGCGGCCGATCTCGCCGGCGTTCTGCAGGCAGCCGTGAAACGCGACGTGAACCTTGCAGCCGCCGTTGCGGCAACTGGCCGGCACGAAAGCGTAGCCTTCACTGGCGAGGCTGGCATCGATCGCCCGGCCGGAAACGAACGGGCGCTGGTCGAAAACAATCATTTCGCCGGCCGGTGGCGTTGCAGCCGGCTGCAGCGGACCGAGCAGGTGCGTCAGCAGCTTGCCGGCGGCGTCGATATCCTGGCAGCGATTGATGAAGGGCGTTTCGGAGGTCGGGCAGGCATTCGCCTGCGGGTCGGCGACCGAGAGCATGGCATGCCCGGCCTCCGGCACCTTGACGAAACTGATCGCTTCGGCCGGCAGCGTGGCGCGGTAGAAGGCATCCAGCGCATCCATCACCGGCGGCAGGACGGTCTTGTCGTTGCCGCCGGCCAGCAGCCAGACGCGGTCATCCTGCAGGTGCTTGAGCGGGTCGATTCGCCCTGATTCGGCCAGTTGTTTGACGGTCTTCAGCGTCTCGTCGGGCGTCGGCGGCAGATCCTTGCCGGATGGCGTCATGCAGTTGCCCAGCGCACGACGTACCGAACCCTCGGCGCAGTAATACGGTCCGCCGGCCACGATGCCGGCGCCGCGCACGAGGCTCGAATAGGCGACCTGGAACTGGACGGCCATGTAGCCGCCGGAAGAAATGCCGGAAACCGTCACGTCGTTGGTGCTGGCGGCCAGTCTTGGCAATGGCTGGGCGGCGGCGACGCTGGCGGCGAACAGCAACAGGGCGCCAGCCGGCAGGCATGAATGGAATTTCATATCTTCAGGAATCCGTTCGGTTGGAAATAATGCGCCATGAAAATGGGGCAAAAACGACGGTCGACCGCAACAGGCGGCGCCGGCAGGATTTTACTGGTTCTCGCAAGCAAGAACTGAAAAGGGCCGGCGAAACCGGCCCTTTAGAGCACACCGTCGACAAGGCGGGGGGCTATTTGCTCTTTATCGCCTTGCCGGCCGGCGTCGATCCGCCCTGCACACCAAGCCCACCGCCGGTGCCGAGGCCGCCTTTCACTTCCTGCGCCTTGTAGTTGCGCACCGCCTTGACCAGATTGTTGTAGGAATCGGTAAAGGCGGCGACGATGACCTTGCCTTCGGCAGTATTCGAGTAGCCGCCGCCGATACCGCCGGCACCGCCACCAATTAGACCGCCAATGAAGCCAAAGTCCATGTTGCGGGCACTGCCCTCGGCGGCCGCCAGTTGCACGCTGGAGCGGTTGTCGATCAGCGTCAGTATCGTGCTGGCTTCCTTGGCGTTCATGCTGCCGCCAACCAGTGCCCCGACCGAACCAAGCAGTCCGCCGACCGCCGCGCCGGCGCCGCCGGCATTCTGGTTGCTGAAGGTGATGGAGGGGCTCATCGAGTAGTCGGCCGCGACCATCTGGCCCTTGCCGAAATTTGAACCCTTGCGCATCTCGCCGGATTGTTCGAGTGCACGTTCGCCCATGATGTTGCCCATGGCGCGGCCGCGTTCGACGACGACGAAGCAGTTCGACTGTTGCACCAGCAGCTTGAGCACCGGCACCGTCGAGCCGAGCCGCCACTGGCCGGTGAGGATGCCGTACCATGAAGCGTGCGTATCCTCGACGATGGCCACAGTGCCCATCGTGGCCGAACATTTTTCCAGTTGCGAGTTGGCACCCTGGGCAGTGCTGCCGGCAGCGGAGCCGGTCGCCGTCGTTTTTGCCTCGGGTGAGCCCATCTGCATGTTGGAACAAGCGGCCAGCGTTGCGCAAAGCATGCCGCCCAGCAGTACGCGGCGTTTGGAAATTTGGGGAGCTTTCATGGTGACCTCCTGAATAAATTGTGGCAGTTTGGCATTTGTTCTGCATGTCGACGCAGGCGTACAAGCATACTCACAACTACAGCAAATGGGTGCAATCGTTCGTCCAGCAAGCGAAAAATTGGTTTGCGGAAGAGCGGTTCAATTCCCATCGGTCAGCAAAAGACGCAATTGCGTTATTCTTCGCGAACTGGCAGCGCTCAATCCAGATTGAGTACCCGCCGGTAATTTTCATATCATATCGAACGGAAGGTCGCACCATGGCTGGAGCCAGCCTGCTTGCACTACTCGACGACATCGCGACGCTGCTCGACGACGTCAGCGTCATGACCAAGGTTGCCGCCAAGAAGACTGCCGGCGTGCTCGGCGACGATCTGGCGCTGAATGCGCAGCAGGTTTCCGGCGTGCGTGCCGAACGGGAACTGCCGGTGGTCTGGGCGGTGGCGGTGGGCTCGCTGAAGAACAAGGTCATCCTGGTGCCTGCCGCGCTGGCGATCAGCGCCTTCATCCCGTGGGCGGTAACGCCCTTGCTGATGATCGGCGGCTTCTATCTCTGCCTCGAAGGCGTCGAGAAACTGGCGCACAAATGGCTGCACACCCCGGCTGAGGATGCAGCGCACCACGCGGAAGAACTCAGCGCAGTGGCCGACGAGACGGTCGATCTGGCCACCTACGAGGCGGAAAAGATCAAGGGCGCCATCCGGACCGACTTCGTGCTGTCGGCAGAAATCATCGTCATCGCCCTCGGCACCGTCGCCACGCAACCCTTTCACACCCAGGTGGCGGTGCTGACCGGCATCGGCCTGATCATGACGGTAGGTGTCTATGGCATCGTCGCCGGCATCGTCAAAATGGATGATCTCGGGCTTTATTTCCTGCAGCAGGGTGCCGCACCGGTGCGCGTCGTCGGCAAATGGCTGTTGCTGGCGGCGCCGAAGCTGATGAAGGCGTTGACGGTGATCGGTACCGCGGCGATGTTCCTGGTCGGCGGCGGCATCCTGACACACGGAATTCCGCCGGTGCACCACGGCATCGAGCAGATCGCCGCCAACTTCGGTGTGCTCGGCGGGGTCGTCTCGCTGGCGCTGGACATGCTCGCCGGCATCGTCGGCGGGACGCTGGCGCTGCTGGCGGTCGGGCTGGTGACGCGCCTGGCGAAGATATTCAAGGGGACGAAATCATGAGCAAGGCGTTGCGTCTTTCCGAAAAATGGTTCCGCTTCGGCCTCTGGATCGTCGCCTTCGTTTTCGCCGGCTTCCTGATCGGGCTCGGCGGCACCATCGTCCAGAACCTGCCGCGGGTCGAGCACCATTACACGCAGGAAGACTTCATCGACAAGCCGCTGGCGGAGCAGGCGCGCAACGTCATCAAGGAGGCCCAGAAGACGCGCACCGGGGCTCAGGAAAGCCTGGAGCAGGCCCGCCTCAGACACAACGTGACACGCGCCAATTCAGCGACGGCACGCGACACCTTCAACAACTGGCTGTCCACCCGCCAGGCCACCCGGCGCGCAGAGCAGGACAGCGAGTTGATCGCCCGCACCCAGGAACTCGACGAACTGAAAGCCGGCGAACGCAACGCGCTGGCCGATGTCGAGGCGCAGCAGAAAATCCTGCTCGACGCGCAACAGGCGGAGGCGAGGGCGCAGACGCAACTGCACGAGCTGGAGCGGGATGCCGCGGAGAAACTGGCGACCGAACTGCGCAGCCAGGAGTTGCGTGTCTTCCTCTACCGCCTGACGCTGACCCTGCCGCTGCTCGGCATTGCCGGCTGGCTGTTCGCCAAGAAGCGCACGAGCACATACTGGCCGTTCGTCTGGGGCTTCATCTACTTCGCCCTGTTCGCCTTCTTCGTCGAACTCGTGCCTTACCTGCCAAGCTACGGCGGCTACGTGCGCTATGTGGTCGGCATCGTCATCACCGTGCTGGTCGGGCGATACGCGATCATTGCGCTAAATCGCTATCTCGAACGCCAGAAGCTGGCCGAGGCGCTGCCCGATGTCGAGCGGCGCAGGGAACTAAGCTACGACACGGCGCTGGCGCGCCTCGCCAAGAAGGTCTGCCCCGGCTGCGAACGGCCCGTCGATCTGACGAATATGGCGATCGACTACTGCCCGCATTGCGGTATCTGTCTCTTCGATCATTGCGCCGGCTGCAACGAGCGCAAGAGCGCCTTCGCCCGTTTCTGTCACGCCTGCGGCGCTGTTGCGCGGGACAAAGCCGCCGGCTGAACTTTTCAGCCAAGCAGGGTGACGACAATCTCCCGCTGGTGGCCTTGGGTGCGGTGCTCGAACAGGTAGATGCCCTGCCAGGTGCCGAGCAACAGACGTCCACCGGCGAATGGCACACTCAGCGAAGTGCCGGTGAGCAGCGAGCGGGCATGGGCGGCCATGTCGTCGTCGCCTTCCAGACCATGCCGGTAGCCCGCATCGCCATCCGGCGCCCAGCGCTGCATCAGCATTTCAAGGTCGCGGCGTACCGTCGGATCGGCGTTTTCGGTAATCGCCAGCCCGCAACTGGTGTGACGAACGAAAATGTGGGCAATTCCGGTGTCGACCGCAGCAGCCTGCACCAGCGCGGCGATATGCGCAGTGATCTCGGTCGAACCGCGGCCGCGGGTGGCGATGGTGAGGCGATATTGTTCGGTCATGGCCTGAAATCGGCTGAAACTTCCTGGGGCTGTCAGAGTATTGCGGCGTCTACTTTTTGCCCTCGAGCCACTGTGGGTATGTGACGCGCGCAATGTCGAAGCGATCGGTGGTACGACAATAAACAGAAGGCGAACCGAGTCGCCCGAGTGGCGCGAAACCATTGATATGCATGCGCGGACCCACCAAATGATCGGCGACGTGAAACATGACCACTTCGCCAATGATCAGCGTGTTGGCCCCCAGCGGCTGGGCGCTGAACAGTTTGCATTCAAGGCTGGCCTGTGCCTCTGCCACGCGCGGCGGTTTAACGCGAACCGAGGGCACGGTGTGTAAATTTGCCGCCTCCAGTTCGCTCTGGTCTGCCGGAAAATCTGCCGCCGAAATATTCATCGCGGTGAACAAATCCTCGGTCACCAGATTCACGACAAATTCGCCACCGGCCAGAATGTTTCTTGCGGTGTCCTTGGGCTCACCATTGTCCCTTTGGCCGACGCTGATGATGATATACAGCGGGTCGGCGCCGACCGCGTTGAAAAAGCTGAAAGGTGCAAGATTGACCACGCCGCCTGGGCTGTGGCTGGTCACCCAGGCGATCGGGCGCGGTACGACCAGGTTGGTCAGCAACTTGTAGTTATTCGCGTATGACTGAAGGGCAGGATCGATTTGCATGAGGGCTACTCCGATACAAACCTGGCCGGCTAACAAAACATGAATGCCAGCCAGGCAGGGTCATCCATAAAACTCAGCAGCAGATAAATGGCGACTCGGTAAGCCCATACCTGCAGCGGAAAAATATGCCGTTGGCGCCTCGATAGTGGATTCGGAATCCGGGAATGGTTGATTCGAGTAATCAGGGGGCAATTGTTGCAGTTTACGCGGATCTTAGGCCAGAAGAGAAAATGAATAATCCTAGGGGTTAGGAATCGATTTCTGGCATTCGAAGCAGAAGACCTTGCCGCCAAAGCGTGGTTTGTTGAACCAGCAGAATTTTGCGATGTTATAGGCCACGACCGTACCGCATGACGAGCATGCGAGCTTCGATTTCTTGCCTTCCTCCACAACCGTCTCCGGAACTGCTGCGGGCTCTGCCGGGATAGGCTCTGGCGTAGCTTCCCGTGCGACATGCGCGGGCTTTTGCGGGGCCACGGCCTCCCTCTGTAGTCCGAACTTGGCGTGCCAGTCGGAGGACGCGGGGACATGCAGGGCGGCCAGTCGCCTGGCGAAGTCTTCCAGAGTGTCGGAGGCGATAATCTTGGCCATGACCAGTGGATTGTTTTCGCCATCGAACGCCTTGTCGATTTTGGCTTTGATCTGGTCGACCTTCAAAATCTCGTCAAGCCCCTTGATCTTGGCTTTAGGGCGGGTGATGCGGGCGTTTTTTGACACCAGAACCATGCTGCGAATGTCGGGCTTGATGGAAAAGCCAAGTCGCTTAGGCAACTCGACGGCACCGTCATCACATGCGGCCTTCAGGACGGTGCAGTGCTTGTGGTTCTGCTCGAAAGGGGAGGGCATGCCGTAGGGTTTTCCGCCGTAGAAAGCCGAACATTCACCGTGCTCGTTGATGGCGATGCCTTCGGAGAACCGCTTGCTTTCGCACACCCAGACGTCGAGGAATCGGTTCACGAGGATGTGGTCGATTTGAGCGACGCGGCCCTTATGCTCGATGCGGAGATCGTGGATGACGGCCCAGTTTTTCGACGGCCCATAGTGGAACTCGATTTCGTAGGCCGCATCCTTCTCGCCCTTGACGCCCGAGAGCATGAAACGGATTTCCTGCTCAATCTTCCGTTTGGTTTCCGCGGTGGCCGCGGGGTGATTCAGCAGTCCTTGGAGTGTGTCTATGTCTTTGGTCTTGTTATCGGCCGACTTGATGAGCATGGTGTTGCCTATTTCGTGGAATAGGACGGAAGGATAAAAGCCCCGGTGTTTGTCGGTCAAGGCATGCCGGGACTTTGCGGGATGTCACGCCCACTGATTTCGCAGGGGTGTCCGTGTAGTGAAAAGTGCTGACGTCTGCGGTCGACCGTCGAAAACAGGCAAAAATGGAGAAGGCCGGCAGCGATCCTG
>Ga0209310_1000766_pt1 | contig 30793 bp, 33 predicted proteins | sample AD_UKC030_MetaG_FD_184415 | JGI IMG/M metagenome (GOLD analysis project Ga0209310, IMG submission 184415) | Active sludge microbial communities of municipal wastewater-treating anaerobic digesters from USA - AD_UKC030_MetaG (SPAdes) (version 2) | ecosystem: Engineered > Bioreactor > Anaerobic >...
CACGTTCGGTGAGCGGGTTGTTCTTCCAGAGGGTGATGAATTGTTCCGGCGTCATGGCGGTGCGCGGTGGTGGGCAAAGGCGCAGTGTAGCGATGCCAACGGAATCGGGATACCGGCAGTTGCGGTCGACCGGGAAAAAGGGCGGATTTTGGGGCTGGCAAGGTCGATGATGGTTGTCGCACAACGCACCGCCAACCGCTTGGGCCTGGATATATCAGCCGTGATATGATGAGTCATGGCTGATATCAAGATCGTCGATGAATCGCACAAGATTTCCGACAAGCGCGGCAACGGAAAACTGCGGCGGGAAATCTGGATCGACGAGGTGACCGGGAAGGTCACGCGCTACAACCTGGCCTATATCAACCACAACCTCCATGCCGGCGACAACGGACGCGTGGTCGGCTACGACAATGCCCATGACGGCCACCACCGCCACTATTTCGGCGTCGTTGAACCTATCGAGTTCGTCAGCTTCGAAGACATTGAAGAACGCTTTGAGCACGACTGGCTTGCCTTGAAGGACCACAAATGACCAAGCTCACGATCAAGACCGGAACGGAAGACGATTTCTTAAGGCGTGGCCGTCAGCTGGCCAGGGCTGCTGATCGTGGCGAAGCGCTTCCCGACGAGCGCATCATCAGCTTCGAAGACCCCGCCGACGTGATGAAGCTCATCACGGCCGCCCGTCTGGCGCTGCTGCGCGCCGTCAAGGAGATGCCGGGTTCGATCACCGAGATTTCGGCGCGGCTGCATCGCGACCGTAGCGCGGTGAAGCGGGATGTCGACGAACTGGAGCGCGCCGGGTTGGTGACCATCGCCGAGAAGGTGCTTCCGGGCCATGGCCGCATGAAGGAAGTTCGCGCTACCGCCCACCGCTTCAGCCTCCAGGCCGAAGTCGCCTGAGCGGCGCCGCCCCGGCGCCCCAGTTCAGGCGTCGAAATGCATGGCCAGGCTGGCCAGGAGTTGCGGCAGCGGCAGGTTTTCCTCGGTTTCGAGGATGCCCGGGACCGGGTGCGGGTATTCGAAGAAGATGCCTAGGTGCCCGGCCGCTGGCCGTGCAGATATCGTCGTCGTGGCGGCCGGTACGCTGCTGATCCAGTTGATGGCCAAGGCGATGAACCGGCCGATCTCCAACATCCTGTTCACGCCGATGGTCGCCAGCGGGGCCGGCGAAGCCATCGAGGGGACGATGAAGGAACTGTCCGGGCTCGATGCGGCGGCGATGATGCGTTATGCCTCCAAGGTGATCATCGTGCCGGGTTACGGCATGGCGGTGGCGCATGCCCAGCACAAGGTGTGGGAGATGACGTCGATCCTGGAAGAAGCCGGGGTCGAGGTGAAGTTCGCCATCCACCCGGTGGCGGGACGCATGCCGGGCCACATGAACGTGCTGCTGGCCGAAGCCGGGGTGCCGTACGACAAGATCTTCGACCTCGAGGAAATCAACGGCGAGTTCGCGCAGGCGGATGCGGCGCTGATCTTTTGGGTGAAAATCAAGAAAAGGCTGACGGCAAGTAAAATGTCGGCCCCGAAACCATTCCCGCAATGGAACCGCCATGTATCGTTGTTTACCCCTGTTGGCGCTTTTCCCCGCCGCCGCCTTTGCCGCCGGCAACCTGCCGACTGTCGGCGGCATCCCGGTCGACTTCATCCTCTTCGCGCTGACCCTGCTCGGCGTCGCGCTGTTCCATCATGCGACCCTCTACGTCGCGCTCGCCGGCCTGTTCTCCATCAGTCTGTACAAGATCATCTTCACCGGCTTCGCGACCGGCCCCGGCGTCGCCGGCTTCGTCGGCCACCTCGGCCATGAGTGGGTGACCATCGCCAACCTGTTCTGCCTGCTCACCGGTTTCGCGCTGCTCGCCCGCCATTTCGAGAAGAGCCATGTGCCGGTCATCCTGCCAAAGTATCTGCCGGACGACTGGAAGGGCGGCTTCGTCATGCTGGTCATGGTCTTCGTGATTTCCAGCTTCCTCGACAACATCGCCGCCGCCCTGATCGGCGGCGCCATGGCCCACCAGTTGTTCAAGGGCAAGGTGCATATCGGCTACCTGGCGGCCATCGTCGCCGCCTCGAACGCCGGCGGTTCCGGTTCGGTGGTTGGCGACACCACGACGACGATGATGTGGATCGACGGCATCAGCCCGGCCAGCGTCTTTCACGCCTACGTCGCGGCCGGCGTCGCGTTGCTGATCATCGGCTACTTCGGCGCCAGGCAGCAGCACGCCTATTCACCGATCCTCAAGAACGCCCACGCCCACACGCATGTCGACTGGGGCCGCATCTTCATCGTCGCGACCATGCTGGTTTTCGCCGTCGCCACCAACATCGCCATCAACGTCAGGTTTCCGGCGCTGGCCGATCACTTCCCGTTCATCGGCGTCGCCGTGTGGGCCGCCATCATCCTGACCATTCCGGTTCGCCGCCACGACTGGGAAGTGCTGCCGGAAACCGTCAAGGGTTCGATTTTCCTGCTCTCGCTGGTGCTCTGCGCCTCGATGATGCCGGTCGAGGAGTTGCCGGCGGCTTCCTGGCAGAGCGCGCTGACGCTGGGCTTCGTCTCGGCGGTCTTCGACAACATCCCGCTGACCGCGCTGGCGCTGCGCCAGGGTGGCTTCGACTGGGGCTTCCTCGCCTATGCCGTCGGCTTCGGCGGTTCGATGCTGTGGTTTGGCTCGTCGGCCGGCGTCGCCCTCGCCAGCATGTACCCGGAAGCTCGTTCGGCCGTGCAGTGGCTGAAGCATGGCTGGCACGTTGCGCTCGCTTATGTCGTCGGCTTCTTCTTCATGCTGGCCGTGCTCGGCTGGCACCCGGAGCCGCCGCACAAGGCCGTGGCCACGCCGGTCGCTAGCGAAGCAGTAGCTTGCTGACCAATAAATTGAAAATTCTGGCCGTGTATTCGGCCTGATACGGTCAACGCCGTCCGCCAAGCAAAAAGGCGGGCGGCGTTTTATTTTGGCAGCCCATTTTTTACGGCGCTTTTATATCGCATCCTCTAGCATCCTGAAAATTCAGATTTGGGGTGCTCCGTGAAGACTGTGGCAGAGAGGAAGACGTGTTCTTCTCGCGTTTGATTGGCAAACGACTATCCCTCAAGGGATATGTTGTTGCGGCGTTCTACATCCTGGCCGGAACCCTGCTGACCGCGCCATTGCGCGACGTGCTCGATCTTTCGAATGTGGCGCTGCTCTATGTCCTCGCTGTCGTCTTGACCGGGGTGCGCTACGGTCGAGGGGTGGCCATTTTTGCGGCGCTCGTCGGCTCCCTTGTCTTTGCCTACGTCTTCGTGCCGCCACATTTCTCGCTGGCCATTACGGAAGTTCAGTATCTCCTGTCGGCGGTCATCATGCTGGTTGTGGCGCTGCTGGTCGGCCACGTTACGGCCAATCTTCGTACGCATACCGAAGTGGTCGAAGCGCAGGCTGCCCGAAACAAGGCGCTTTATGAGTTTGCCAGGCAACTGACTGCAACGCGCTCCAGCGAGGCCGTCATCGATACCAGCCTGCGCTTTCTCGAGCGCAGCTTTGCGGCCAGACAGGTGCATTTTGTCGAGCCGGAACACTTTGATTCCGCCGCCAATGCTTTGGCGGACATCGCGTTGATCAAGGCCAGTCTGGAGCGCAAGCAACTGCTGACCCGGCCGACCGATGTCCCGGCCATCGTCGTTGCAGTACTTCCACTGCTGCCTGCCGAATCCGGCCATGGTGTCATTTGCCTTCAGGTCGATGGCAGCCAGCTGGAAACCCAGGCGCAGCGCGAACTCCTGGAAACGGTTGGTTCTCTGGTCGCCGTTGCGCTGGAAAGGACGCATTACGCCGAGGTGGCGCAGGCCGCTGAACTGCGCCATGCCGGCGAGAGTCTGCGCAACACCATTCTTTCCTCCTTGTCGCATGACATCCGTACGCCGCTCACCGCCCTGGTCGGCACGGCGGATACCTTGATGCTGGCAACGACGCTGTCGCCCGAAAAGCAACACGCCCTGTTATACGGCTTGCGCGAGCAGGCGCAGTCCATCAACCAGTTCGTCAACAATCTGCTCGACATGGCGCGGCTGCAATCCGGTAACGTTGAATTGAACCTGGCTTGGCAACCGATAGAAGAAGTTGTCGGGGCAACGCTGCAACAGGTCAAGTCCATCGCCGATACCCGTGAAATTGGCCTCGCCATTGCCCCGGGCCTGCCGCCGGTGATGATCGATGCGGTGCTGATCGAGCGGGCGTTGTGGAATCTTCTTGAAAACGCAATCAAGTATTCCCCTGAAGATAGTCCTGTCGAACTCAACATCAGGCAACTCGGCGAGGAAATCGATATCGCGGTTTGCGACCGCGGCGAGGGGCTGCCGACCGAAGATGTGGAAGCGCTGTTCGGACTCTTTCAGCGGGGACATGCCGAATCCAGTATTCCCGGGGCCGGCCTCGGGTTGGCTATTGTCAAGGGTATTGCCGAGGCGCACCAGGGCCGGCTGTGGGCAACCCGGCGGGAAGGAGGCGGCAGTTGCTTCCATATCACGCTGCCACTCGGCAAGACGCCTTGCCTCGGCCTGGAGGAGGACGCATGACGGAGCCGGAACGTATCCTGTTGATTGAAGACGACAAGCGGATTCGCGAGTTCGTCTCCTCGGCGCTGGAGGCGGAGGGCTATCGGGTCTTCGAGGCCGGTAGCGCCGCCTGGGGCGCCACCGAGGCCGCAAAACACAAACCGCATCTGGTCATGCTCGATCTGGGCTTGCCCGATCGTGATGGCACCGAGTTCATCCGTGATTTTCGTGGCTGGTCTTCGGTGCCTATCTTGATCATCTCGGCCCGGACCGAAGAAAAAGGCAAGGTCGAAGCGCTCGATGCCGGTGCCGATGATTATCTGACCAAGCCGTTTGGCGTGCCCGAGTTGCTGGCCCGCGTACGCGCCTTGCTGCGCCGAGCACCAGCACAGCGGCTCGACAGCAATCCGATCATTCGCTTTGGCGATTTCACCATCGACTGCGTTAGCCGCACGGTGAGCAGAAATGGTGAGCCGATCAAGCTTTCGCAGATCGAGTATCGCTTGCTGCTGGCGATGGCCGGCAACCCCGGCCGGGTTTTGACCCATCGCCAGCTACTGATCCAGGTCTGGGGCGGACAAGCCGCTGGCAACCACGAATACCTGCGCGTTTATGTCGGCCATCTGCGCCAGAAAATCGAAATGAATCCAGCGCAGCCGCGCCATATCCAGACCGAAATTGGCATTGGCTACCGCTTCAACCCTGATTTCAACCTTTAACCCGAGCTAGCGAACACCATGCACATCGTTGTCTGCATCAAGCAGGTACCAGACAGCACCCATATCCGGGTGCATCCGGTGACCAATACCATCATGCGCCAGGGGGTGCCGGCGATCATCAACCCATACGATCTGTTTGCCATCGAAGAGGCCTTGCGCCTCAAGGATCGACTTGGTTGCACGGTAACGGTCATCACCATGGGGCCGCCGCAGGCCGAACCCGCCTTGCGCAAGGCACTCTCTTTAGGTTGTGACGATGCCGTGCTGGTTACCGACAAGATTTTTTCCGGCGCCGACACCCTGGCCACCTCGTACGTGCTGGCCTCGGCAATCCGCATGCTGCATAAGGAAACACCGGTCGACATCGTCTTCACCGGCAAGCAAACCATCGATGGCGATACCGCCCAGGTTGGCCCCGGCATCGCCAAGCGTCTGGATATGGAATTGCTGACCTACGTCTCACGCATCAGTCAGGTCGATCTGGCCACGCGCCGCATCATCGTCGAACGGCGTGCCGAAGGCGGTGTGCAAGTGCTGGAAACCCGCCTGCCAGCGCTGATCACCATGCTCGAGGGCAGCAACGAACTGCGCTTCGCCTCGACGCCCAACATGTTCCGTGCTGCCCGTGCCACCGTGCGCCTGTGGGACCGTACTTCGGCGGGTATCGAGGATCTCAAGCTGGTCGGCCTGAAGGGTAGTCCGACCGTGGTCAGCCGCGTCTTCGGTCCGACGCCGCGTGCGGAAAAAGCCAAACAGATTCCGTTCGACCCGGCCGCTCCGGACGCAGCTGCGGCAGCGCTGCTCGAACAAATCCTGGCGGAATCACCCAGAGTTCAGGAAGAACTCGCTCACCGTCGTCAGCCCGGCGTCCGAGACTGACAGGAGAACAGCATGGCAGAACCTAAAACAGCAAAACCGATCAAGAAGCGCAAGGTCAAACTCGACGAAAACCTGCTCGCCTACCGTGGCGTCTGGGTTTTCATCGAAAGCGAGCGTGGTCACGTCCATCCGGTTTCGTGGGAGCTGATGGGGCAGGGGCGGCAACTCGCCGATCAACTTGGCGTCGAGTTGTGTGGTGTCGTGATGGGCGCCCCCGGCCCGACGCTCGAAGCGCAGTGCGTTTCGGCCTTTCACTACGGTGCGGACCGCTGCTATCGCGTTGCCAGCCCGGTCCTGGCGGACTATCGCAATGTGCCATTCACCAGGGCGTTGACCGATCTGGTCAACGCCTACAAGCCCGAAATATTGATGCTCGGGGCGACCACGCTGGGTCGTGATCTGGCGGGCTCGGTGGCCACCACGCTTAAAACAGGCCTGACGGCCGACTGTACCGAATTGGCGATCGATCCCGAGGATCGTTGTCTGCTCTCCACCCGGCCGACCTTCGGTGGCAGCCTGTTGTGCACGATTGCCACGCTCAATTACCGTCCGCAAATGGCCACCGTGCGCCATCGCGTGATGCAGATGCCGGTGCCACAGCCCGAGCGTTCTGGCTTGGTTGTCGATTTCGAGCCGGCCCTTGTGGAAACCGACATCATCACCAAGATTCTTGAATTCATCCCTGATGAAATGCGCGACAAGCCGCAGTTGCCCTACGCCGAAATCATCGTCTCCGGCGGCAAGGGGCTGGGCAAGGGGGAAAACTTCCGTTTGGTCTGGGATCTGGCCAGCGTTCTGGGTGCCGAGGTCGGTGCTTCGCGGGCTGCCATCCATGCCGGCTGGATAGATGCCGATCGTCAGGTCGGGCAGACCGGGAAAACGGTGCGGCCGGCGCTTTATATCGCAGCGGGCATCTCCGGCGCCATTCAGCACCGGGTTGGCATGGAGGGCGCTGATTGCATCATCGCCCTCAACAACGATCCGAATGCGCCTATTTTTGATTTTGCCCACTACGCCATTGTCGGTGACTGTACCCAGATCCTGCCAGCGCTGACCCGTACCTTCGGAGCCTATCTGGGCAAGACGCAAAAGGAGGCCGCATGAGCGAAAAATTCGATGTCATCGTGGTCGGTGCCGGGCCATCCGGCAACGCGGCCGCCTACACGCTGGCCAAAGCCGGGCTGAAGGTCCTGCAGCTGGAGCGTGGCGAATATCCCGGTTCCAAGAATGTGCAGGGCGCAATTCTTTACGCCGATGCGCTGGAGCGCATCATTCCCGACTTCCGTGACTCCGCGCCGCTGGAGCGCCACGTTATCGAGCAGCGCATGTGGGTGATGGATGAGCGCTCCTTTGTCGGAGGCCATTACCGCTCCGAGGATTTCAACAAGGAGCCCTACAACCGCTACACCATCATCCGTGCCCGCTTCGACAAGTGGTTTTCAGATCAGGTACAGAAGGTGGGCGCCCTGGTCATTTGCGAAATGACGGTCAAGGCGCTGCTGCGTAATGAACAGGGACGTGTCATCGGCGTCGAGGTCGAGCGCGAGGATGGCAAGATTTACGCCGATGCGGTGATTCTCGCCGACGGGGTGAATTCGCTGGTCGCGACGCAAGGCGGGCTACGTCAGGACATTCAGGCAAGCAACGTGGCCCTGGCGGTCAAGGAAATGATTTTCCTGCCGAGGGAAACCGTCGAAGCCCGCTTCAACCTGAGCGGTCAGGCTGGCGTGGTCATTGAACTGATGGGCAGCATTTCGGAAGGCATGGTCGGTACGGGGTTTCTCTATACCAACAAGGATTCGCTGGCCATCGGTATCGGCTGCATGTTGTCCGACATGAAGGCACAGCGCACGACGCCGACCGAGTTGCTTGAACGCATGAAGGCGCATCCGGCGATCGCGCCGCTGATTGCCGGCGGTGAAACCCGCGAATATGCGGCGCACCTGATTCCCGAGGGTGGTTACAAGGCGTTGCCGCAGTTGTACGGCGACGGCTGGCTGATGGTTGGCGACTCCGCCGGCTTCGTCAATGCGGTGCACCGCGAGGGTTCCAATCTGGCGATGACCACCGGTCGCCTCGCCGCTGAAACGCTGATCGAGCTATTTCAGAACGGCAACGAACCGAGTGCCGCCAATCTGGCTCGCTACAAGGCCAAACTGGACGATAGTTTCGTCATGAAGGACTTGAAAAAGTACCGGAACATCACGGACACGCTCGACAAGCAGCGGCAGTTCATCGGCGACTACCCGAACTTGCTCAACCAGGCCGCGCACACCTTCCTGACAGTCGATGGCCAGGACAAGCAGAGCAAGGAAAAGGAAATCATGGCTGCCTTCCGCGAACGCCGCTCCCTTTTTGGCCTGCTCGGCGATGCCTATCGCCTGTGGCGCGCTACCCGGTAGGAGAAGACGATGATCAAGGTTGAAGAAAAACTCTATCAAAACCGCTATCGGGTCGATGCCGGCCTGTCACATATCCGCATCAAGAACGAGGATGTCTGCAACAGTCGTTGCCCGACCCAGCAATGTGCCGTCTGCTGCCCGGCCGGTTGCTGGTCGTTCGAGGCTGGCAAGATCGGGCTGATTACCGACGGCTGCCTGGAGTGCGGCACTTGCCGCGTGGTCTGCGACGAGTTCAAGAATGTCGACTGGAATTATCCACGCGGCGGCTACGGCATTCTTTTCAAGTTTGGCTAACCGGCAAGAGGTTCGTCATGGATAGTGTCAGAGTCTTTCTTTCTCATGCCATCGCGCTGGAGTCGGCTGCCGCATTGCGCTATGACGATTTGGCTGCGGCCATGGAAACTCAGGGCAGTGTCGAGATCGCCCGCTTTTTTGAGGAAATGGCTGGCTACTGCCGATTGCATCTCAAGGAAGCGCAAACCAGAGGTGGTTTCCGTCAGCTTCAGCCACCGGACCAGGGATACGAATGGCGGGCGGGAGAAAGCCCGGAGGAAGCCGGCTGGGAGGGGATTGATGGCTTCATGGATGTTGCGACCGCCCTTGCATTGGCACTGAGCTGTGAGGAAAGCAGTGAAGCCTACTATCGGCGGATAGCCGACGAATCGGGTGACCCCGTTGTCCGAAAAATGGCGGCGGAATTTGCCGAAGAAGAGGCGGGACATGCGAACGCATTGCGCCTCCGAATTCAGGCCAGTGCTGAACAAAAACAGCCTCGCTAGGTCACACCGAAGGCACTACAACACTATATCTTTCAACCCAATTGAAATACGTTCATGAGCGCTTACAGCACCGAAACTGTTCTTTCCGTCCACCACTGGAACGACACTCTCTTTACCTTCCGCACCACACGTAGCCAGAGCCTGCGATTTATCAGCGGTCAATTTGTCATGATCGGGCTGGAAGTCGATGGTCGCCCACTGACTCGTGCCTACAGTATTGCCAGCGCCAGCCATGAAGAGCATCTGGAGTTCTTCAGCATCAAGGTCGAAAACGGTCCTTTGACCTCTCGGCTGCAGCATCTGAAGGTGGGCGATCCGCTTCTCGTCAGCCGCAAGCCGACGGGTACCCTGGTGTTGCGAGACCTCAAGCCGGGGAAGCGCTTGTTCATGTTTGCAACCGGTACCGGCCTTGCCCCCTTCATGAGCCTGATTCATGAGCCGGAAACCTATGAGCGTTTCGAGAAGGTCATCCTGATTCACGGTGTCCGGTGGACCAATGAACTGGCCTATCACGACTACATCGAATACGAGCTTAACGAGCACGAATTCTTCGGCGACTGGGTGCGCGAGAAGCTGGTCTATTACCCGACCGTCACCCGCGAGCCTTTCCGCAACGAAGGGCGGCTCACCGATCTGATCCATACCGGCAAGTTTTTCGAGGACATTGGCGAGCCGCCACTTGATCCCGGGCACGACCGGGGAATGATCTGCGGCAGTCCGGCCATGCTGAAAGACACTTCGGCCATGCTCGATGCTCAAGGCTTGAAGATTTCGCCACACATCGGCGAGATGGGGGACTACGTGATCGAGCGAGCATTCGTCGAGAAATAGGGTTCGTTGTGTCTTTCTTTGGAAGGTCTTGGCGAAACAATTCCATGACGCTTTTGCGACAAAAATTTCCGCTTTTTTGCACCATCCTGGTGCCTAAAAATTAAAACTAACTGCATGATAAAAAAAGGAAATTTTCTCATATAATGCGCGCCCCCTTTCAAGCAAAACAGGTTGCGTTCATGACCAATAATTTCTTCCCCAGCAGCATTGCCCGTCTCGGCGAAAACCACGGTTACCGTTTCGAAGGTGATTTCGTCCATCTCAATGCCGAAGTGAATTTCGCCGATGCCGAACTGGCGGCCGGCCGCTCCTGGGCGCTGCAGCTGTGGGCCAGCGACCGCGGCTTTTCCGGCGCCGAACTGAGCGGCGTCAAGGTCGCCGAAATCCCGATCCAGCCGGTGGCGGGCAGCTTGCTGGTAACGGGCTTGTGCAATGCCATGCCGCCGGCCGGCACGGCCGATCATGTCGTCGGGCTGGCGCTGGTGGCCAGCGCGGCCGACGGCCAGCCGCAGGTCGGCGATCTGGCCGTTTATCCCGCCGGCGAAGTTTTCCTCCAGCCGCGCCTGGCCGGCAAGGTGGCCTGCACGGTGAACGACGGCATGGCCGATCTGGCGATCGACGCCATCGCCAACCCGCGTGCGGCCGATAACGTCAGCGGCACGCTGGTGCTGGAAGTCTGGGCGCTCGATGCGCCGTATGCCGGCGGCAGCTGGACGGGTAGCCCGGTGGCCAGCCTGATTCTCGGTGTCCTCGGTGGTGACAGCGAGTGGACTGCCTGCCGATACAACGTCCCGGCTGCCCTGCCGGTAGATGGTGCGGCTTTGACCGTGATGCTGCGCGAATGGACGCCGGCCGGTTATGTGACGCGTGATTACCGCAACTTTGCCGCGGCAGTGGCCAAGGTTGAGGTTGTGACCAAGGTTGAAGCGGCGGTCACCGAGGAAGCCGCGCCGAAGGCCGAAGCGGCAGTCAAGGCTGAAGTACCGGTAAAGGCGGAGTCGGCGCCCAAGGCCAAGCCCGCCGACAAGCCCAAAGCCGCCGTTGTTGTTGCGAAGTCTGTCGAGGCAGTCAAGGCGCCGGTCGAAGCCAAGCAGCCCGAAGTGAAGAAGGCGGAAGTCAAACCGGCCGCCCTACCGGCCAAAAAAGCCGCCACCGCCAAGGCAGCGGCCAAGCAAGTCTCGGTCAACCAAGGTAGCGAGGCGGAATTGCTTGCCGTCAAGGGCCTGCGGCCCAGCGTCGCCCGCGCCATCATCGCCGCCCGCCCGTTCGCCACGCTCGACGAGGTCTGCAAGGCCAAGGGCATGGGCCCCAAGATGCTGGCCAAGCTGCGCGATCTGCTCGCCCTGTAAGGCGGATTTGTCGTGAGAGAAGAGGATTGTCGCGTTCGCGACAATCCTATTTGTTTTTTTATTCATATAAAACAATGAATTGAAGGTGGCACCCGTCTTGCTGGTTGCTATCCAGACCTCTGGGGAACAGCATGAAAGCCAGCGAAATCCAGGCGCTGCTCGACGAGCCGGCCTGTACCCATGACACCAAGGAAAAATCCGGCTGCGCCAAGCCCAAGCCTGGCGCCAAGGCCGGCGGCTGTTCCTTCGACGGCGCCCAGATCGCGCTGCTGCCGATCGCCGATGTCGCGCATATCGTTCATGGGCCGATCGCCTGTGCCGGCTCCTCATTGGATAACCGCGGGACGCGTTCGTCCGGGGTGACGCTTTACAAGATCGGCATGACCACCGACCGGTCGGAAACTGATGTCGTCATGGGGCGTGGCGAAAAGCGGCTGTTTCATGCCATCAAGCAGGCGATCGACAGCTATTCGCCGTCGGCGGTCTTCATTTACAACACCTGGGCGGCTCGGTCGGCCTGCCGACCTACGGCGTCAATCTGATCGGCGAATACAACATTGCCGGCGAGTTCTGGCATGTTGCGCCGCTGTTCGACGAACTCGGCCTGCGCATTCTCTGCACGCTCTCCGGCGACTCGCGCTTCCATGAAGTGCAAACCATGCACCGGGCCAAGATCAACATGGTGGTCTGCGCCAGGGCGCTGCTCAACGTGGTGCGCAAGATGCAGGACACCTACGGTCAACCGTTCTTCGAGGGCAGCTTCTACGGCGTCCAGGGCATGTCCAACGCGCTGCACGATTTCGCCCGGATGATCGGCGATCCCGACCTGATGGCGCGTATCCGAACGTCCGGCTGCATGATGGAAGCGGCCACCCTCGGCGGCATCCAGCAGAAGATGATCGAAACGCTGGGCGAACTGGTGCAGGTGCTGCCTTCCTCGCACATGCCGGTAGGGGCCTGATCGACTGCCCGAATCGCGGCCTGTTGCGGTCGACCCGCAAAAAGTCACCAAATTCGAAATCGTCCACAACCTAACAGAGACCCCAAAAGGACAGCGCCATGGAACCGATTTATCTGGACAACAACGCCACCACGCGCTGCGATCCCGCCGTGGTCCAGGCCATGCTCCCCTTCTTCACGGAGCATTTCGGCAACGCCTCGTCGATCCATGCCTTCGGCAGCGAAGTCGGCAAGGCGCTAAAGAAGGCGCGCAACCAGGTTCAGGCGCTGCTCGGCGCCGAGCACGACTCGGAAAACATCTTCACCTCCTGCGGCACCGAGTCCGACTCGACGGCCATTCTCTCGGCGCTCAAGGCGCAGCCGGAGCGCAACACGGTGATCACCACCAACGTCGAGCATCCGGCCATCCTGACGCTGTGCGAGTGGCTGGAGAAAGAGGGCTACATCGTCCACAAGCTCAAGGTGGACAAGAAGGGCCGGATCGACATGGATGAGTACACGTCACTGTTGAACGACCGCGTCGCCGTGGTTTCGGCAATGAGGGCCAACAACGAGACCGGCACCATCTTCCCGGTCGTCGAGATGGCCGAACTGGCCTCGGCCAAGGGCATCATGTTCCACACCGACGCGGTGCAGGCCGTCGGCAAGATTCCCATCGACCTGAAGAACACCAAGATCGACATGCTGTCGCTGTCCGGCCACAAGCTGCATGCCCCGAAGGGCATCGGCGTACTCTACCTGCGCCGTGGCTGACGCATCCGCTCGCTGCTGCGTGGCGGTCATCAGGAGCGCGGGCGCCGGGCCGGCACCGAGAATTCGGCATCCATCGTCGGCCTTGGCATGGCCTGCGAACTGGCCATGCAACACATGGAGGCCGAGAACACCACGGTCAAGCGCCTGCGCGACAAGCAGGAAGCCGGCATCCTGAGCCAGATCACCCACTGCTTCCCGACCGGCGACGTAACCAACCGCCTGCCCAACACCAGCAACATCGCTTTCGAGTACATCGAGGGCGAGGCCATCCTGCTGCTGTTGAACAAGCTCGGTATCGCCGCCAGTTCCGGCTCGGCCTGTACCTCGGGCTCGCTTGAACCGTCGCTCGTCATGCACGCCATGGGCATTCCCTACACCGCCGCCCACGGCACGATCCGCTTCTCGCTGTCGGTCTACAACAGCGGAGCCGAGGTCGATCGCGTCATCGCCGCCGTGCCGCCGATCATCGCCCAGCTGCGCAAGCTCTCGCCGTACTGGAGCGACAAGGGCCCCGCCGCCAATCCCGAAGCGGCCTTCGCCCCGACCTACGCCTGACGCGAACCTTCTCTCTCTCTCTCTGCAGTAACCTCGGTTGGCCCCGGAAGAGATTCCGGGGCACTTTTTTGCGTCCGCTTTGTCCGCAACAAAGGAGGGACAAAAAATGACCGTCGATTCGAAAGATGCCGCAGCGCGTATCCCCGTCTCCATCGAGTCCGCCATTGCCGCGATCAGGGTGGTGCCGGTGGGCGCACCCCTGCGCTGGCTAAGTCTGGGGCTGGACGACCTGCATGCGGCGCCGGCGCCGAGCCTGTTCTACGGCGCTGCCTTCGCCCTTATGGGCTGGGCCATCGTCTTCTTCTACGGCCACGCCTACTCGCTGACGGTGGCGCTGGTCGGCGGCTTCATGCTGCTCGGCCCCGGCCTGGCGATGGGGCTTTACGCCCTCTCCAGCCAGCGCGAAGCCGGCGAAGTGCCGCGACTGCAGCCGACGCTGACGATCTGGCGGAGCAATCTCTCCAACCTCGGCATCTTCGCGCTGGTTACCGGCGTCGTCTTCCTGATCTGGGCCCGCGCCTCGATGGTGGCCTTCGCCGTCTTCTATTCCAGCGGCTTGCCGAGTGCTGCCGATTTCCTGCGTGAGCTGGCGGCCTTCGACAACGTCGAGTTCGTGCTCGTCTATCTGCTGATCGGCGGCTGCTTCGCCGCCTTCATCTTCGCCATCAGCGTCGTCGCCGTGCCGCTGATGCTCGACCGCAACGAGGACGCCATCAGCGCCATGCTGGTCAGCCTGGCGACGGTGGCGAAGAACCCCTTGCCGATGCTGGTCTGGGCGGCGCTGATCGTGATCCTGGCCGGCATCGGTTTCGTCACCGCCTTCGTCGGCCTGGTAGTGACCATGCCGATCCTCGGTCATGCGACCTGGCATGCATATCGTGCGATCATTCCGCCCGGTGATCGCTGACAGGAGCCGGTGTCGGCCCGTTTATGCTCGAAATAGAAGGTCTGTCCCGCCGCTTCAACGGCCGCGCCGTTTTGCAGGATGTCTCGCTGCGTCTGCAGGCCGGCGAATACGTCGCCATCGTCGGCGAGTCCGGGGTCGGCAAATCGACGCTGCTCAACCTGATCGCCGGGCTGGACCGGCCCGATGGCGGCCGCCTGGCGCTGGACGGCGTCGATTACGCGGCGCTCGATGAAGACGCGCTGACCCACCTGCGGCGCGACAAGCTGGGCTTCGTCTTTCAGGCTTTCCATGTCCTGCCGCATCTCAGCGTACGCCAGAACGTCGCCCTGCCGCTCTGGCTGCAGGGCATGCACGGCGATGCCGCCGACGCGCCGGCGCAGCAGCTGCTCGATGCGGTCGGCCTGGGCGAGCGGGCAGCAAGCTGGCCGCGCGAGCTTTCCGGTGGCGAAATGCAGCGCGTGGCGATTGCCCGCGCGCTAGTGCACAGCCCCCGCCTGGTGCTGGCCGACGAACCGACAGGCAATCTCGACCCGGCCAACGGCGCCAAAGTGCTTGCGCTGCTGGCCGAACGGATTCGTCAGGCCGGCGCCATCGGCATTCTGGTGACGCATTCGCCGGCGGCCGCGGCAACCGCGGATCGTGTTCTGCGTTTGACGGCCGCCGGGTTGCAGGGATGAGACTGGCCCCGGTCTTTCTCGGCTCGCTGGCCCGGCGCCGGATGGCGACTCTGTTTTCCTTTATCGCCATCGTTCTCGGCGTCGCCTTGGGCATGGCGGTGCAGGCGGTGCATGAAGCGGCCCTCAACGAATTCGGCCGCGGCCTGCGCACGCTGGCCGGCGCAGCAGATTTGCAGGTGGTTGGGCCGCGTGGCGGCTTCGACGAAAACGTCTACGCCCTGCTGGCCAGCCGCCCGGAGGTCGCCGAAGCGAGTCCCGTTCTGGAACTTGAGATCAAGCGGGCAGGGACGGAAGAAACGCTGCAATTGCTGGGAATCGATATCTTCGCGCTGGCCCGCGTGACGCCGGCCTTGTTGCCAAAGCCAACTGAAACGGCAGAGCGTTTTGCGACGCTGGCCGACAGCGTCTTTCTCAGCGGTTCGGCACAGGCCGCCCTCGGCCTCAAGCCCGGCGACAGCATCGACTTCCAGGCCGGCACACAGCGCATCACTTTAAAGATCGCCGGCGATATTCCCGGTGTCGCCGAAAACCGCCGCCTCGCCGTGATGGATATCGCCGCCGTACAGTCCCGTTTCGACAAGATCGGCCGGCTCACCCGCATCGACCTCAGGCTGGCCGAGGGCGTGATGCCCGGCGCAGCGCGTTCGGCGCTGCAGGCTTTGCTGCCGGCCGGTGTGCTGGTCGAGGTGCCGGAGGCGGCGGCCGATCAGGCAGCCAATCTGTCGCGCGCCTACCGCGTCAACCTCACCCTGTTGGCGGCCATCGCGCTGCTGACCGGCGGCTTTCTCGTCTTTTCCGCGCAGGCGCTTTCTGTGGTGCGGCGCCGCACCGAGTTCGCCTTCCTGCGCGCCCTCGGGCTGGCGCGCCGCAGCCTGTTCGGCTGGCTGCTGGCGGAAGGTGCCATGGTCGGGCTGGCCGGGGGCGTGGTCGGGGTCGTTCTCGGCCATGGCCTGGCCTGGGCGGCGCTCGCCGTGCTCGGCGGCGATCTGGGCGCCGGCTATTTTTCCGGGCTGACGCCGGTCCTGCAATTCCAGCCGCAGATAACGGCTGTCTATGTCGCCCTCGGCTTGCTGGCCGGGATCGCCGGCGCCTGGCTGCCGGCCCGCGAGGCGGCGACCGTAGCGCAGGCCCTGAAGGCGGGCGACGAAGGCGCGCTGCCCGGCGGCCGCGGGCATCCGTGGCTGGGCCTCGGCCTGCTTGCAGCGAGCCTGGCGGCGTGCGCCATTCCGCCGCTGGACGGGCTGCCGGTCGGTGGCTACCTGGCGGTGGCCTGTCTGCTGGCCGGCAGTGTCATGTTGCTGCCGGCGCTCGCCGCCGCCATCGCCCGCCTGTTGCCCGCCCGCGGCCCGGTGTCGGCCCGGCTGGCGGCAGCGCGTCTCGGCGCGGCGCCGGGGCATGCCGTGGTGGCCGCGGCGGGGGTGCTGACCAGCGTAGCGCTGGCGGCGGCGATGGCGATCATGGTCGCTTCCTTCCGCGACTCGGTCGATCAATGGCTGCACCAGCTTTTACCCGCCGATCTCTATCTGCGCGCTGGCCAGGTGCGGACCAGCGGCTATCTCGACGAAGCCCTGCAGGCCCGAATTGCGGCTGTAAACGGGGTCGACCACAGCAGCTTCACGCGCCATGACAACCTGCGGCTGGCTGGCGGAATGGCGCCGGTTGCCCTGATCGCCCGCCCGATCGCCGCCGACGGCCGCAATCTGCCGCTGGTCGGCAAGGCGCAGCCGGGGGCCGGGCCGGCGATCTGGATATCCGAAGCGATGCTTGATCTTTACGGCTGGCGGATCGGCCAGACGGTGGCGCTGCCACTCGCCGGGAAGCTGGTCGACCTGCATGTCGCCGGCGTCTGGCGCGACTATGCGCGGCAGACCGGCGCCATCATGATCGACCTGGCCGATTACCGCCGGCTGACCGGTGACCGTCTGGTCAACGATGCCGCGATCGACCTCGCAGCGAATGTCGATGCCGGCCAGGTGGCTGCAGCTCTGACCACCTTGGCCGGCCCCGGCGTGCTGGAAGTCGCCCGACCGGGAGAAATCAGGGCGCTCAGCCTGCGTATTTTCGACCGCACCTTCGCCGTCACCTACCTGCTCGAAGCGGTCGCCATCGTCATTGGTCTGGCCGGTGTTGCCGCCAGTTTCGCTGCGCTGGCGGCGGCCCGGCGGCGCGAGTTCGGCATGCTCCGTCACCTCGGCCTGACTCGTCGCCAGATTGGCTGGATGCTGGCGCAGGAAGGCGCGCTGGCCGCCGGCGTTGGCGTTGTCGCCGGCCTGCTGGCCGGTGGCGCTATCGGCCTCGTGCTGGTCGAAGTGGTCAATCGCCAGAGCTTCCACTGGAGCATGGATCTGCATGTGCCGTGGGGCTCGCTGGCGTTGTTCGCCACCGGGCTGGTCGCCCTGGCCGCGCTGGCGGCGGTGCTCGCCGGGCGCCAGGCGATGCGTCAGGATGCGGTGCTGGCCGTGCGCGAGGACTGGTGATGGAGCGTCGCGATTTCCTGCTGGCGCTGGCGGGTTTCATCGCCTTCGCTGCCAAGGCGAAGGCCGCAGTCGAATTCGCCCAGGTATTGCCAGGGCGAAAATTGGCATTCCCGGCCGACCACGGCGCGCATCCAGATTTCCGCACCGAATGGTGGTACGCAACGGGCTGGCTGAATTTGCCAGAGGGTCGCCCGATCGGTTTTCAGACCACCTTTTTCCGCGTGCGCACCGGGATCGGGGAAGACAACGCCAGCGCCTTTGCGCCGCGCCAGCTGATCGTCGCCCATGCCGCCATCGCCGATCCGGCGCTCGGCCGCCTGCGCCATGACCAGCGCTCGGCCCGGGTTGGTTTCGGCCGTGCCGGATTCGCTATGGACCGGACCCGGGTTTGGGTCGGTGACTGGCGCTTCGAACAGGACGGGGGCCTCTATCGGGCAGCGGTGCGCAGCCAGGAATTCGCCTACGACCTGAATCTCGTATCGAATGCCCCGCCGATGCTCAACGGCCTCGCCGGGTTCAGCACCAAGGCGCCCGACCGGCGCCACGCCAGCCATTACTACAGCCGGCCGCAGCTCACGGTGAACGGCAGCGTGACGCTCGCCGGCCGGACGCAGCCGGTGAGCGGGCAGGCCTGGCTCGATCACGAATGGTCGAGCGAATTGCTGGCCGACGGGGCGCAAGGCTGGGACTGGATCGGCATCAATCTGGATGACGGCAGCGCGCTGATGGCCTTCCGTCTGCGCGGCGATCGTGAGGCGGCACTGTGGTCCGCCGCCAGCTTGCGCCGGGCCGATGGCAGCACGCAAACCTTCACGCCCACGGCCGTCGCCTTCGAGCCTTTGCGGCAATGGCGCTCGCCGCGCACCGGCATCACTTACCCGGTGGAATGGCGGGTACGCATCGAGCAGCGGGTTTTCCTGCTGCAGGTGCTGATGGATGACCAGGAACTGGACAGCAGCCGGTCGACCGGCGCCATCTACTGGGAAGGCGCGGTCCGGTTATTGGAAGGCGGCCGGGAGATCGGGCGCGGCTACCTGGAAATGACGGGCTATGGCGAGAGAATCCGGCTCGGGTGACGGGCCGGATCGTCCCCGCAGCCCTGCCGCGGGAAACGCTTTCATGCCGCCCCGGTCAGAGTCCAATAAGGCCAGCGAAGGAGGAATGCCATGGCACGTTCATTCGGCGGAGTCGCCCGTAGCCTGATCGGGATGGCTGCCTGGGGGCTGGCCGGTATCGCATTTGGCGGCGGCTCCAACTATGGCGTGGTGCCCGGGGCCCTGCCGGCGGTTGCGGGGAAGGTCAGCGAATGGGCGGTGCCGACCCCGAAGTTCGCCCGCGATCCGGCGCCGGGTCCGGACGGCAACATCTACATTGCCGTGATGACCGGCAATCGCATCGCCCGCTTCGAGCCGGCGACGCAGCGTTTCGTCGAGTGGGATCTGCCCGCCGGCGCCCGGCCGCATGGTCTCGTCGTCGATGCCGAGGGCATCGTCTGGTACACCGGCAACGGTAACGGGACGATTGGCCGGCTCGATCCGAAAACCGGCAAGGTGACCGAATTCAAGCTGCCGTCCGGCGGCGACCCGCATACGATCGTCTTCGATGCCAGCGGCAACCTCTGGTTTACCGTGCAGGGCGGCCAGCGCGTCGGCCGGCTGGCGCCGGGCAGCGGACGGATCGACGAGTACCCGATGAGCGGCAATCCCTACGGGCTCGCCATCGACCGCCAGGGCATCGTCTGGGTTTGCCGCCTGGCCGGCGATTCGCTGGGCTGGATCGATCCGCAGAGCGGCCGCAGCGGTGAACTGGCGACCGGCCCCGGTTCGCGGCCGCGCCGTATCGCGGCAGGGCCGGACGGCAGCCTCTGGGTGGCCCTCTACGGCAACGGCCGGCTGGCCCGCATCGACCCCGTCGCGCAGCGCATTGTCAAGACCTGGGAACTGCCGCAGGCGGGCGGCAAGGGCGCCTACGCGGTGACCGTCGATGCCGCGGGGCGGGTCTGGGTCAACGGCATCGATACCGACACCGTATCGCTGTTCGATCCGGTGCGCGAGGAGTTCCGGGTCATCCCGCTGCCGTCGAAGGATGTCGGCATCCGCAAGGCGATCATCGATGCCCGCGGGCGCTACTGGTACATGGGCAGTCACAACGGTCGCCTCGGCATGATCGAGTGAAGCATTGATCGGACGCCTGCCGGTTGCGGCCGGGACATGGCCAGGTTCCGCCCCGGCACAGCAAATCAAGATCAAGCTTCATTCGCTAAGGATGTTGTGGCAATGCCCCGTTGTCAGTGGACGCATTCTGCATAAACTGATTTACTGGAAACCTGCCTGCAAGCCATCGGGGCTTGCGCCGCTTCGGGCCGGAAAGAGGCCATCACCGCATCCCTTGCGGGCATTACGGTGAAGCGGGCGTCCATTCCCGGAAGCATTGCAGCGTTCCAACAAGGCTTTGGCTTCCCTATCGAGGAGATCAACGTGACATACAAGAAACTTGCAACGGCCATACTGGCCCTGTCGCTCGCCGCCCCCGGCCTCCATGCCCAGACCGCCCCGGCGGCCAGTGCAGCACCGACGGCCAATGCTGTCGATCCGGCGTCGATCCAGGCGCTCAAGGACATGGGTGCCCATCTGCAGACCCTGACGCGCTTCCAGGTGTCGACCGAACTGACCGGCGAGCGGGTCCTGGCCGACGGCCAGAAACTGCAGCATTCGGCGGCAGCGGAGTTGAAAGTCCATCGCCCGAACATGCTGCGTGCCCGCATGGTCAGTGCCCGTTCCGAACGCGAGATCTTCTACGACGGCAAGACGGTCACGCTCTTCACGCCGGCGCAGAAGTATTACTCGACGGTCGAATTCACCGACAACATCGGCGGGCTGATCAACAAGCTCGAGGAACGCTACGGCGTCGATATCCCGCTTGCCGACCTGTTCCTCTGGGGCACCCCGGCGGCGCCACTCGACAAGATCGATTCGGCGATGAATGCCGGCCAGGATTTCATCGATGGCGATCTCTGCAACCATTACGCGTTCCGCCAGGGCCTCTTCGACTGGCAGATCTGGATCACGACCGGCAGCAAGCCGTTGCCGCGCAAGCTGGTGATCACCAACCGCGCCGACGAAGCGCGCCCGCAATCGGTTTCGTACATGGACTGGAACCTGAAGCCGACCTTCAAGGACGCCGTGTTCAAGTTCACGCCACCGAAAGGCAGCACCGCCGTCGAACTTCGTCCGCTGGCCCAAAAGTAAAGGAGCGCCATCATGAAAAATACATTCAGCAAGCTGTTCCTGGCTCCCCTGACGGTTCTCGTTCTCGCCAGCTTCACCCTGGAGCCGGTTGCCGAAGCACGCGACGGCGGTCGCGGGGGCGGTGGGGGTGCTCGTGCTGGCGGTGGTGGTGGTTACGGTGGTGGTGGCGGCAGGCAGATCGACAGTAGTCGTGCCGATGCGCGGACCAACAACGTCCGCAACACCAGCGCCACCAATGTCAATGCCAACCGGAACACCAACGTGAACCGGAATACCAACGTCAATGCCAACCGCAACGTCAATGTCAATGTCGACAACAATGGCGGATGCTGTGGCGGTGGCTGGGACAATGACTATCACCCGGTCGCCGCGGCCGCGGTAGTCGTAGGGACGGCGGCGGTCATCGGTTCGATGGTACGTACCCCGCCGGCCAACTGTGTCCCGGTCAACTACGGCGGCATGGTCTACCAGCAGTGCGGCAGCACCTGGTACCAGCCCCAGGGCTCGCAGTACATCGTCGTCAATCCGCCCTACTAAGGGCAATCAATCGCTGGGGGCTGGCTTTGCCAGCCCCCAGCGGGCAGTCTTTTCCCCGGTCGCGGGGTAATCGGGCTAGCCAACCTTGCGCCGCTTCCGTCATCCGTTCGGCGTCAGCAGATAGACCTTTTGCTCGACCCGCACCCGTTCCTTGATAGCCGGATCGGCATCGGCTTCGAAGACGCTTTCGACATGACTCAGGTCGATGTCGAAGGCGCGGGCATAGAGGCGGGTGATTTCGTCGGCGATGGCGAACGACTGGCCCCGCGTTTCGTCCGCTTCCGGTTCCTCGGTGGTCAGGACCAGGATCTTGCTGGCCAGCGAAATGATTTCATCAAACAGGTGAATGCCTCGATTGTCGATCCGGGCTTCATCGCCAGCGTCCGCAGGAAGCTCGCGCTCGACCAGCGCGAAGCCGCCGAAATTTTCGGCGGCGGGGTCACTGCGTTTTCGCGCTACGAAAACGGCAAGACCAAGCCGCCTCTGGCGCTGGTGAAATTGCTCAAGGTGCTCGACCGTCACCCCGATCTGCTCGACGAGGTCAAGGCGGCATAGAAGCCGGCGGCAAGCCATCAGGGGCACAAAACAGCCCCTGAACTCGACACCGCTCCGGCTGTCGTATCGGGCAGGACAGGCCTTGCCATTCCCGTTTGAATTCCCTCAACAGCCCGCTCCGGGGAGTAGCAGCGCATGCAGAAAATCGGCCCTTGCCTCTGGTTCGACGATCAAGCCGAAGAAGCGGCCAATTTCTATGTCTCCGTCTTCCGGAATTCGCGCATCCTCGGCACCACGCATTACGTCGAAGGCTTGGCGAAGCCGGCCGGGTCGGTCCTCACCGTCCGCTTCGTCCTCGACGGCGAGGAATTCGTCGCCCTGAACGGTGGACCGCAGTACCGGTTCACGCCCGCCGTCTCGTTCGTCGTCAAATGCGATACGCAGAAGGAGATCGATGCCTACTGGCAGCGGCTGTGCGAGGGCGGGGAAGAAGTGCAGTGCGGCTGGCTGACCGACCGCTACGGCGTTTCATGGCAAATCGTCCCGCAAGCGCTGCTCGACATGTTGAACAAGAAGGATAACGCCGCCGCGCAACGCGCCATGGCGGCCATGCTGGGCATGAAGAAGCTCGATATCGCTGCCTTGCAGCGCGCTTACCGAAACGAAGGAGACTCACCATGAAACCCAATCCCGTCTGCTGGTTCGAGATCTACGTTGAAGACATGGATCGCGCCAAAAAATTTTACGAAACCGTCTTCGAGACCAAACTGGAGGATCTGCACAGCTCGGACATCGAAATGTGGGCTTTCCCGATGGCGCCGAACCTGTGGGGTGCCGGTGGCTCGCTGGTCAGGATGGCCGGCCGTACCTCGGGTGGCAACAGCACGCTGGTTTATTTCAGCTGCGACGATTGTGCGGTCGAGGAAAGCCGCGCCGAAAAAGCGGGTGGGCGCATCCAGCGCACGAAAATTTCCATCGGTCAGTACGGCTTCATCTCGCTGGTGGTCGACAGCGAAGGCAACATGATCGGCCTGCATTCCACGAAATAGTCAGCCCCGGCCGCAACTGTTGCGGTCGACCGCTAAAAAAGGGCAAAAACCGCGGCGCGGCTTGGTGGGTCGCCCGCCGCCGGGCCGGTCGCCGGCATGAGGATCGGGTATCCTTCCATGCATTGAAAAAAACAATGGCATGGCCCATGACCCCCGCCCAATTCATCGCCAAATGGCGCGCCAACCCGCTCTCCGAGAGTGCCGGCGCGCAGTCCTTCTTTCTCGACCTGTGCGCCATGCTCGGTGTCGCGCCGCCCGACGATCCCGATAATTACTGTTTCGAGCGCGGCGCCACGCGCACCGGCGCCGGGCACGGCTGGGCCGACGTCTGGAAGCGCGGCCATTTCGGCTGGGAAAACAAGGGCCCCGGCGGCGATCTCGGCATCGCCCTCAAGCAGCTGATGACCTACGCCCTGGCGCTCGACAACCCGCCGCTGCTCGTCGTCAGCAACCGCGACATCACCCAGATCCACACCCATTTCACCGGCACGCCCTCCGAAACCCACACCCTCCGGCTCGACGACATCGGCACCGCGGAAAACCAGCAAAAGCTGCGCTGGCTGTTCAGCGACCCCGAAAAATTCCGCCCCGGCCGCACCGTGCAGGACATCACCGCCGCTGCCGCCGGCCGCTTCGCCGATGTCGCCCGCTCGCTCACCGCGCGCGGCCACGACCCCGAGAAAGTCGCCCACTTCCTCATTCAATGTCTGTTCTGCATGTTCGCCGAGGACATCGGCCTGCTGCCCAAGCGGCTGTTCGAGCGCGTCCTCGACAAGCGCGGCGGCGACACCGTCAAGCTCGGCGCGGCGCTCGGCGAACTGTTTCGCGCCATGCAGGCCGGCGGCGATTTCCTGCTCGAAGACATCGCCTGGTTCAACGGCGGCCTCTTCGCCCGCATCGAGCTGATCGAGCTGGCGCCCGGTGAAATCGACGCCCTGCACGCCGCCAGCAAGATGGACTGGAGCGCCATCGAGCCGGCCATTCTCGGCACCCTGTTCGAGCGCGGCCTCGACCCGAAAATCCGCGCCCCGCTCGGCGCCAACTACACCGACCCCGGCACCATCATGAAGCTGGTCGGCCCGGTCGTCGTCGAACCGCTGGCGCGCGAATGGGCCGCCGCCCGCGAACGCATCGGCGCGCTGCTCGGCAAATACCACGCCGGCGGCAAAGGCTCACAAAGCGCGCTCAAGGAAGCGCAAGGCCTGTTCCTCGGCTACATCGAACGGCTAAAGAGTTTCCGCGTCCTCGACCCCGCCTGCGGCTCAGGCAACTTTCTGTACCTGAGCCTGCGCGCCCTGAAAGACCTCGAACACCGCGCCAACCTCGACGCCGAATCCCTCGGCCTGCAACGCCAGTTGCTCATCGAAACCAGCCCGGCCAACGTCCTCGGCATCGAAATCAACGCCTACGCCGCCGAACTCGCCCGCGTCACCGTCTGGATCGGCGAGATTCAATGGATGCTCAAGAACGGCTACGACTGCCGGCGCAACCCGATCCTGGCGACGCTCGACCACATCGAGCACCGCGACGCGCTGCTCAGCGAAGATGGCAGCGAAGCGGCATGGCCGGTGGCGGATGTCATCGTCGGCAACCCGCCGTTTTTGGGCGACAAGATGATGCGCGGCGAACTCGGCGCCGATTACGTCGAACGTCTGCGCAAGCGCTTCGACGGCCGCGTTCCCGGCGGCGCCGACCTCGTCACCTACTGGTTCGAGAAAGCGCGGGCGCAGATCGCCGCCGGCCAACTGCAAGCCACCGGCCTCGTTGCCACGAACTCGATTCGCGGTGGCGCCAACCGCAAGGTGCTGGAGCGGATCGTCGCCACAACGCGCATCTTCGAGGCGTGGAGCGACGAGGCTTGGGTGAATGAAGGCGCGGCGGTCCGGGTTTCGCTGCTTGGTTTTGGGCCTTTTTTCGGGGTCGACCGCAACAGCCGGCTGGATGGGGCTGAAGTGGAGGCGATTCATGCCGACCTGACGGCCGCCGTTGGCGTTGATCTGACGCGGGCCAAACCTCTGTCGGAAAACGCCAATACCGCTTACCTCGGCATCCAGAAAACCGGTCCCTTCGACTTGCCCGGCGAACTTGGCCGTAGCTGGCTCGATCAGCCCAACCCGAACGGCCGCCCCAACAGCGAGATCGTCAAGCCGTGGTTCAACGGCCTCGACATCACGCGCCGCCAGCGCGACATGTGGATCGTCGATTTTGGCACCGACATGCCGGAAGCCGAAGCCAGCCTATACGAACTGCCTTTCGCTTATGCCAAGGAACATGTGCAGCCGACGAGAGTCGGCAAGCGCGAAGCCCGAACTAACGAAATGTGGTGGTTGTTCCAGTGGTCGCGGCCGCTAATGCGCAAGGCCATCAAAAACCTGCCACGCTTTATCGTCACGCCAGAGGTTGCCAAGCATCGCGTTTTTGCTTTCATGGTCCCGCCAACGGTGGCCGACAAGAACCTGACTGTCATTTCCCGCGCCGACGACACCACCTTCGGCATCCTGCATTCCCGCTTCCATGAACTCTGGTCGCTGCGTCTCGGCACTTCGCTCGAAGACCGTCCGCGCTACACACCGACCAGCTGCTTCGAAACCTTCCCGTTCCCCGCCGGCCTGACGCCGCGCGACACCGCGGCTGGTGCCCCGTCTGGCCCGGTTGCGGACAAGATCGCCAGCGCCGCCCGCCGCCTGAACGAACTCCGCGAAAACTGGCTGAACCCGGTCGAGTGGGTCGCCTGGGTCATCACTCCGAAAGAGGAAAAAGCCGGCTTCCCGCCGCGTCCGGTCGCCAGCCCCGGCCACGAAGCCGAGTTGAAGAAGCGCACCCTGACCAACCTCTACAACGCCCGCCCGGCCTGGCTGAATCTCGCCCATCAGGAACTCGACAAGGCGGTCGCCGCCGCCTACCGCTGGCCCGACTACACCCCGGAAATGCCCGACGACGAAATCCTGCGCCGCCTGCTGGCGCTCAACCTGCAGCGCGCGGCGGCCGGGTAAATATTTTGTTGCATGTAACGTATCCCGGGTCTATCATGGTGTTGCATGTAACGACATTGAATCAGGAGGAAACCATGACGACGAGTGTTTCAGATCGTGTGCAGAAGCACCGGACAGGTTTGCGCGCATCCGGCCTGCGCCCGGTGCAAATCTGGGTGCCGGACACCGGCCGCCCCGGCTTTGCCGAGGAATGTCGTCGCCAGTCCCGCCTGCTGCTCAACGATCCGCTGGAGCAGGAAACCCTCGAATGGCTGGCCGCGGCTGCCGACACGGATGACTGGGAATGAGGCGCGGCGATCTGGTCACCATTGCGTTGCAGGGGGCGTATGGCAAGCCACGCCCGGCACTGGTGATTCAATCCGACCTTTTCAATGAACACCCTTCGGTGACGGTGTTGCCGATCACGAGCGAACTCCGCGCCACGCCGCTATTTCGCATCACCATCGAACCGGATGCGGGGAACGGCTTGCGACAGGCATCGCAAGTCATGGTGGACAAGGCGCAAACCGTTCCGCGCGAGAAAATCGGCGAGTCATTCGGCCGCTTGAGCAATGAAAGTCTGCTGGCGGTCAATCGCGCGCTGGCCGTGTTTTTCGGCTTCGCATGACGCACATTGCTGCGGTCGACCTGCCCGGAAGATGTAATTTCGGGCAGGTCGCTGCAACAGGCGAACAGGCGTCTAACTGGCCTTGATTTCGTTGCTCAGCGCTTGCCCGGTCTCGAACTCGGTGGCACTGGCGATGGTGGTCTCGCAGATGGTGGTGATGGCTTCTTCGGTGAAGAAGGCCTGGTGCCCGGTGACAATGACGTTCGGGAAGGACAGCAGGCGCTGGAAGGTGTCGTCGGCGATGATCGTGCTCGACAGGTCGCGGAAGAAGAGATCGGCTTCCTGCTCGTAGACGTCGATGGCCAGGCCGCCGAGCTGCCCGCTTTTCAGCGCTTCGATGGCGGCTTCGGTGTCGACCAGTCCACCGCGACTGGTGTTGATGAGCAGGGCGCCGCGCTTGGCGCGCGCCAGCGATTCGGCGTTGATGATGTGATAGGTTTCCGGCGTCAGCGGGCAATGCAGGGAGACGATGTCAGCCTTGGCGCCGATTTCGCCGGGTTCGGCATAGTGGGTGCCGAGAGCCAGGAAATTGTCCGATGGATACTTGTCGTAGCCGATCACTTCGCAGCCGAAGCCGACCATGATCTTGGCGAAGACGCAGCCGATCTTGCCGGTGCCGACGACGGCGACGGTCTTGCCGTGCAGGTCGAAGCCCATCAGGCCGTCGAGCGCGAAGTTGGAATCGCGGGTCCGGTTGTAGGCGCGGTGAATCTTGCGGTTGATCGCCTGTAGCAGGGCGACGGCATGCTCGGCCACCGAGTATGGTGAATAGGTGACGACGCGGACGACCTTGAGCCCCAGTTCGGCTGCCGCCTTGAGGTCGACGTTGTTGAAGCCGGTGCAGCGCAGGGCGATGAGACGCGTGCCGCCGGCGGCGAGCGCCTTGAGCACGTCGGCATCGGCCTTGTCATTGACGAAGATGCAGACGGCGTCGTAGCCGGCGGCGACGCCGACCGAATCGTCGTCGAGCGGGGCGTCGAAAAAGCGCAGATGATGCCCGGCCTGGGCATTGGCGGCGGTCAGGAATTCACGGTCGTAGCGCTTGGCGCTGAATACGGCAATTTTCATTTTGGTGTCTCCGGTGGATTGGTCTTGTTCAGTACGCTTGCGTTACCGACGTCAGCCGCCGAATAGCGCGGCGGCGATCTGGGCGAACAGGATTTTCAATATGGTCATCGACGGGAAAATCATCGCGTAGCCGACATCCGGCCGGTCGGTGGGGGCAATGCGGCTGGAAAAGGCGAGGATCGCCGGGTTGCCGGTGGCGCCGGATATGACGCCGATGGCGGTATCGAAGGGCAGGCGGAAGACGACGAGGGCGATGAAGGCGGTGATCGCCACCAGCGAGAGGGCGATCAGCGCGCCGTAGAGCAGGAAGCTGGCACCTTGTGCGGCGACGGTGGCGAAGAATTTTGGACCCGAGGCGATGCCGACCTGGGCCAGGAAAATGGTCAGGCCGAAGTTGCGCAGGACAAGGTTGGCCGACAGCGGCATGGTCCACACGATGCTGCCCGTCCGCCTGACCTTGCCGAGGTAGAGCGCCAGCAGCAGGAGCGCCGCGAGGCCGAGCGTCAGCTTGCCGACGCCGGGAATGGTCACGGGAATCAGGCCGAGCAGCAGGCCGAGCGCGGCGCCGATACCGATCGAGATATAGCTGAAATCGGCGGTGCCCTTGATCGAATCGCCGAAGTAGGTGCGAACGGCCTTGATCTTGTCGCGTGGGACGAACAGGCCGACGCGGTCGCCGACTTCCAGGATCAGGTCCGGCGCCGGCAGCAGGTCGCTATCGCCGCGCCGGACATGAACGACGGAACAGGTTTCGGCGGGAAACTTGAGGTCGCCGATGGCGCAGCCGACGACGCCGGGCTTGGAGGCGAAGACGCGGATGTAGTCGATGTCCTCGCGGTGGCTGGCGATGCGCCCGGGCTGGAGTTCGCCGAGCAGGGAAACGGCGGTTTGCAGCGCCGCCTTGTCGGTGCCGGTGGCCATCAATACGTCGTCTTCCCTGAGCACGAGGTCGTTGCTCGGCAACTGGTTGTGATGCGCCCGGCGGACGGCGGCGATGACGACGCCGGCCGGCAGTCTGGCGACGAGTTCCGGGAACTTGAGGCCGAAGAAATCGGGATTGAGCAGCGCGATTTCGAGAATCTCGATCTGCTGCCCGGCCGGCTGTTCGATCTTCGGCTTGAGCCAGGCGTTGAGCACGTAGATGCAAAGGATGGGGATGGCGACGCCGAACGGGTAGGCGACGCTGTAGCCGACTGCGGCGCCATCGGTTTTCAGTGCCGCGATGATGGCCTGCAGGGTGGCGGTGCTGGTGCCGGAGCCGGCGAAAATGCCGAGCGCGGCGTCTATCGGCAGGCCGGCGATCGGCACCAGCGCAATCGAGACGGCCCCCGCCCCGATGACACCGAGCGTCGCGGCGACGTTGGCCTTGAGGCCGTCCTTGCTGGTCAGGCCGCGGAAGAACTGGGCGCCGTATTGAATGCCGACGCCGTAGAGAAACAGCAGCAGGCCGATGGTACCGAGCATCGCCGGCGGTGCCGCTTTCGGGGCAAAGCCGCCGATCGCCAGGCCGACGAAGAGTACCGCCCCGGAACCGAGCGAAAACCCCTTGATGTTGATTTCACCCACCAGATAACCCAGCGCAATAGTCAGGAACAACGAGAACAGCGGTTGAGTCTCAAGCAGTGTTCTGATCGCATCCATGGCGGAGTCTCCCTTGTGCTTGCTTGGTCAGTCAGAGGAAAAAACATCCAGCATTCATACTCTAGCACCTGGAAATGGAGTTGCCAGCGTTTTGTCGGAAAGGCTATTTGCAAAGAGCCAGCGCAAGTTTGGCGGCAGTGGGCTAGACTGAAAATTGTCATTTGCAGCACGTGACGAACGGTCGGCACCGACTGACGATGTTGCGCCGAGGTTCAGCCGGCCTTGATTGCTTCCACAGAGAAAGGAACATCATGAAACTGAACAATCTGCTGGCAATCGCCACGCTGGCGATTTTCTCGTTCGCGAATACGGGTGCATACGCGCAGTCGGAGAAGGAGAAGAATCAGGCCGAGGTCAATGCCAAGGCCGATCAGACGCTTGCTGATTTCTTCAAGGCCAAGCCGAAACTCAAGGCCGAGGTCAAGAATGCCGCCGGGTATGGCGTGTTCACGACCTACGGGCTGAGCTTCCTGGTCGGCGGCAGCGGCGGCAAGGGTGTGGTGCACAACAACAAGACCGGGCAAAAAACCTACATGGATCTGGCTCAGGCCAGCGCCGGGTTGCAGATCGGGGCCTCCCAGACGCGCTACCTCTTCGTCTTCAAGGACGCTAAGGGCCTGGATACCTTTATCGAATCGGGCTGGGAAGCCGGCGGCGAAGTCGGCGCCGGGGCCGGGGCAGGCAAGAAGGCTGCGGGCGGCACGGTCGGTCAATTTACTTACGGCAACCTGTACAGCCTGACGAAGAACGGATTCCAGGCGGGCGGTGCGCTGGCCGGCACGAAGTTCTGGAAGGACAAGGACCTGAACTGAGCGTTCGGCCTGACCAGCGGTGAGGTCGTCATACCGGCTTTCGCCGGTATGACGGTTTTTTGCTGTGCTCGCTATTTTCCTGCTGGCGCAGCCACTGGTACGGAAAATCCGGGCGGCGTCTTGAGCCACGGGAAGCCCTTCAATGTCATCTCATAGCCGGTGGCATAGAGCGCGCGCATGTATTCGGTGTCGAACTCTTCCTTGTGTGGTGCATTGAAGGTCGAGGGGATGAAGGCGAGGTTGAAATCCACGTCGTCGCGCTCGGCAGTGGCATAGATGCGGTAGAGGTCACCGATGCCCTGGCTGTGAATCAGCGAGGCGACTGCGCGCGCAGCGATGGTCATCGTGCTGCGCTCGACATTCGCCCAGTCCGGGTCGAGCCGCGCATTGCGGATCACGTAGAGCCGGCGCTCGCGGGTAACGCCTTTTGCCGCCGCCTCCTCTTTGATGTGGACCGTGGCCGGGTAGGCGAAGACCTGCGCCACGATGCCGCCGTCAACATGCATCTCCTGGTA
>Ga0209310_1000767_pt1 | contig 30783 bp, 23 predicted proteins | sample AD_UKC030_MetaG_FD_184415 | JGI IMG/M metagenome (GOLD analysis project Ga0209310, IMG submission 184415) | Active sludge microbial communities of municipal wastewater-treating anaerobic digesters from USA - AD_UKC030_MetaG (SPAdes) (version 2) | ecosystem: Engineered > Bioreactor > Anaerobic >...
AATCTGCACAGCGAACAGGGGCGTGAGATCATGGAACTGTTCAGGAAACTGAACGCGGACGGAGCGACCATTGTGCAGGTGACACATTCGGAAGCGAACGCGGCTTTCAGTCACCGGACCATTCGGCTGCGTGATGGCTGGCTGGAGAAATGAAGAGGCTAAGGGCGCGGCACAAGAAAACAGGCGCATGCGCGCCCAAACCGATGGAGACCCCCCCCAGGCTCGTCAGCGGGTTTGATTTCACTTTCCACATGAAGGGATGGCGATTATAAAAACGCCATGGTGCCGACTCTGTTATCTCATGGCGGCCTGATGATGTGGCTGTTGCTGGTCGCCGGCGCCGTTGCCATCGGTGTTTTTATTGAGCGTTACCTGCATTATCATCGCGCGCAGATCAACTCGACGGAGTTCCTGATCGGGGTTCGCAATGTGGTGCGACGCGAAAACATCGTGGAGGCGATCTCGATATGCGACGCCACCCCGGGTCCTGTGGCGCGGCTGGTGAAGACGGCCATCCTAAACCGCGAGCGGGGACGAGACGGGATTCGGGAGGCGCTGGAGGAAGCGGGGCTTATGGAGGTGCCGCGTCTGGAGGAAAAGCTCAATTTGCTGGCCACCATCGCGCAGATCGCGCCTTTGATGGGTTTGCTGGGGACGGTGCTGGGCTTCATCAAGATCTTCCGGGTCATGCAGAATGAAGGACTCTATGCGAATGCCAGTCTTCTGAGTGGCGGCATCTGGGAGGCCTTGATCTGCACGGCCCTGGGACTGGCGATTGCGATCCCCTGTTATGCGGGATACAACTACCTGGTCAGCCGGGTGAATCAGATCGTCTTGGATATGGAAAAGGCGGCCACGGAAATTCTCAATATTGTGACCGAGACCAGTGGCCCTCCCATCCCATGAGATACGCCCGAAATGCGCGGATATTTCGGGGTCAGATTGATTTTGCCCCGATCGCCAGCGTGCTGTTTTTGCTGGTGATTTTTCTGCTCCTCAATTCCGGTCTCGTGTTTACGCCAGGAGTGCGGATCGATCTGCCGGCGGCCCTGCCGGAATCCCTGCCGGGCGTTGCCGGCCCAACGGTGGTGGTCGCTGTCGATCGCGATGGCCTGTGCTATTTCGACCATCAAATCATCACCACCGACTCGCTGCGGAATCGTTTGCAGGCAATACACCGGGAACGGGCCAACCTGACGATGGTCCTCCAAGCCGATAAAGCGGTCAGTTATGAGGTCATTGTCCGGCTGAGCCAGATGGCCCGAGAGATCGGCATCCGGGAGGTCTTGCTGGGAACGCGCCCGCCACTCCTCCAGGGAACCGTTACCAACGAACCTTGACTATGGAAGCCGGGGTATCAGCGCAGCGAGTGCGGATCCGCCGGCGTGTCCTGGCTGGGATGGGGGCCATTCTGTCATTTCAGATCTTCCTGTTTTGGATGCTCTCCGATCGGACTGTGCCGTCCGAGCGCCCCGTGGGCTCGCAATCGTCTTTCCTGCTTCTGACAGAGCCCGAGGCCTCGCGGCAGGTGGCTCTGGCCCTTGCCCCGCTTGATCCTTTCCTTTTCGCCTCGGCGCATCCTCAAGGTTTTTCTGGGAGCGCCTGGCTCCGGCCGCGCCATATTCCCCTCGAATTTCAGGATTGGACGGAGCCCGATTACTGGCTGGCCCCGGATTTTGTCCGCTCCTTGTTCATTCAGCCCGAGACCACGGCCCAGCCCGCATCCTCGACTCTCGCCATCGTCGACAAGTTCCCGCCAGCGACCGGCAGGATCCGCGAACACACCGAGCCGTTGCCCCTGAGATCGGTTCTGCGGACCGACGGGATCTTGCGGCTGTGTCAGGAATTCCCTCCGGATCTTCTCCCGGTCTGGACGAACCAAACCACTCTACAGCCAACTGTCATTGAAATCGTGGCCAATCCTGAGGGTGAAATCATCTCTCGACGGGTGCTCGAATCCAGCGGCTTGCAGGCGGCCGATCAGGAAGCGACGCGACTTTTGAAATCGCTCCGGATCCAGACTCCACCTTCGCCTTCCACTCCGGAGGCAGCCTCTCGGCAAACCACCACTCTGGGCCGGTTTATCTTTGATTGGGCCGTCATCGCGCCCGCAAGCACCAATCAATCCGCCAAATAAGGACATGACTGACAGCACTGTTACGTCGGGGAAACACCCTTGGTACAAGCGGCATTATCACAAACTGATTCGACTGGATGATAGCGCGCATGCCATCGCTCTCGGATTCTCCTGCGGCTTTTTTCTGGGGTTCACCCCGTTGTTTGGACTGAAAACCCTGCTATCGGTTCTTCTGGCCTGGATGCTGCGCTGCAACAAGATTGCTGCCGTGATTGGGGTAACGCTTCACGATTTCATTCTGCCGTTTGTTCCGGTTCTCCTGCGGATCGAGTATATCGTGGGTTACTGGCTGCTCAGCAATCCCCATCGCATGCCTCCCCAATTGAATGCGAACGATCTTCGACTGGAACAGCTTTTTCACTGGACCACCTTTCTGACCGTGGGCGGTCCGCTGATGCTGGGATCGATCGTTGTGGGGACGCCGTTCGGGCTGCTCTCCTATTATGCCGCAAGGTGGGTGGTGCAGGAATTCCGCCAAAAAAGGGCCGCCTACCGGCAACATCATCCCCGACGCGAATCCGACGACACCTTCAGCTGATTCGGGCTTAGAGCCTGTTTGAAAATTCCAAGGGGCGCTGTTTTCGCAGAAATGGCCGCATGGCGAGGCGGGTTTGCGGGCGGTCACGGGGTTGGCTGGCGTTGATCCAAGATCTCCCGGACCCGTTGTGCCAGCGTCTGGAGTGTGAACGGTTTCTGCAAGAATTCGACTCCCGGATCCAGCACGCCATGGTGGGCGATGACATCGGCGGTATAACCCGACATGAACAGGCAGCGCAGGTCCGGATGCGCGGCTCGAAGCCGGGCATGCAACTCCTTGCCGTTCATGCCAGGCATGATGACATCGGTCAGGAGAAGATGGATGGGTTCAGTACTGTCTTTGGCCAGCGCCAGGGCCGCCTCCGGGGTCGGTGCGCCCAGAACCTTGTAGCCATGCTGGATGAGAATGCGTCGTCCCAGGTTGAGCACCTGCGATTCGTCCTCGACAAGCAGCACGGTTTCGGTGCCGCCCATAGGCCGGGGTGGGGTTGTCTGGGCCGTCTCGGGTCGGGCTTCGGAGCGGGGCAAGCAAATCCTGAAGGTCGTGCCTTGGCCGGGCGCGGTGCGGACGTTGATCAGGCCTCGGTTTTGCTGCACGATGCCAAACACTGTGGCCAAGCCCAGGCCCGTGCCTTTGCCCACCCCTTTGGTTGTGAAAAAAGGCTCGAATAGATGGCTTCGCGTCTCATCGTTCATGCCGCAGCCTGTGTCGGTAACGGAAAGGGCCACATAATCCCCAGGCGCCGCTTCCACATGGCCGCAGAGCGCGGTCGCATCGAGAACGAGATTGGCGGTTTCGATCGTGATCCTGCCGGCGCCGGCGATTGCATCGCGGGCGTTGACCAGCAGGTTGGCCAGGATCTGGTCAATTTGGCTGGGGTCGACCTTTACCGGCCAAAGTTTGGCCCCGGGCAGCCAGGAGAGTTGAATGTTTTCTCCGATCAACCGGTGGAGCATTTTCAACATGCCGGAGACGGTGTCGTTGAGGTCCAGCACCTTGGGACTGATGGTTTGTCGCCGGGCAAAGGACAATAATTGCCGTGTGAGGTCTGTCGAACGTTGCGCCGCCTTCCGGATTTCGTGCAAATCCTCCTGCAACGGACCCGGAGCCGGTGTTTTTTCCAGGGCCAATTCCACATTTCCAAGGATAGTCTGAAGCATGTTGTTGAAATCATGCGCCACACCCCCCGCCAACCGGCCGACCGATTCCATCTTCTGCGCCTGGGTTAACTGGTTCTGCAAACGTTCCCGCTGCTCTTCCGCGTGCTTTCGCTCGGTGATATCCTGGAAAATCAGGATACCAGCGGCGATTCTCCCATCGGCATTCCGGATGGGAGCCGCGTTTGTCGATATCCAGCGGTCCTCCCCTTGGGAGGTGCGGATCATGAATTCCTGTCCCTGAGTGATTTCCCCTTTAAGAACGGCGCGCGTCAGGGGATGATCCTCATGGGGACACAGCGAACCGTCCGGTCTGAATAGTTTCCATGGAGCGTCATTCCGGCCTACGGCAATCCCCGTCACCGGCTGGCCGGTTTGGCCGAGGATTCTAAGAGCCGCCTCGTTGGCCCAGCGAATGGTCACCTCCGGGTTCTCGGCAATCAGAATGCCGGAGGGCGATTGGTCAATCGAGGCCTCAAACAAGGCCATGGTATGCCGCGTTTGTTCGGTTTGTTCGCGGACCAGGTGGTTCAGATCGTTGAGCCGCCCTTGGACTTGCTTCCCAAGATCCCACTTCCTTGCCAGGGCATGCGCAAGTTGCAGGGCCTCGAGATTGTCGAAGGGTTTCTTGAGGATCACCAGGCTGTCCGTTTCGCCCAAGGCCTGGCGGATTTCATCCCAGGCGTGGTCGGAGTAGGCCGTGCACAAAACCACCTGCAGATCGGGCTGTTCCCGCCAGAGGTGTCCGATGGTTTCGATCCCATCCCAGCCCGGCGGCATCCGGCCATCCACAAAGGCCAAGGCATAAGGCCGGCCCTCGAGCACGGCCTTGCGAACGAGCTCAAGCCCCTCTTCACCCTGGAAAGCGCAGTCGATCTCGAAGGAAGATCCGCAAACACAAGGTTTCGCCGCATTGAAAAGGGCCGAATGCAGGTGGCGCAAGGTTTTCCGCGCCGAACTGGCTTCGCCCAGGATTTTCCGAAAATCCTCATGGATCGCCGGATTATCGTCGATGACCAAGACGCGGTGCGGGGACTTGTTTGCGGGAGCGTTCATGGACTTACACCGGATGAGCAGGGCAGTTCGAGGGTAAAGGTGGCGCCCCGGCCGGGTCCGGCGCTTTCCGCCATCAGCGATCCGCCCAGTTCTTTGGCCGCCAGCGCCCCGCTATGAAGTCCGAAGCCGTGCCCATCTTTCCGGGTGGTGAAGCCATGCGAGAATATTTTCAACAGGTTTTCCGGGGGGATGCCCACGCCGTTGTCGATCACCTGGACCGCAACACGGTCGAGTCGCGAACGATACACGCGCAAGGTCAGAGTTTTGGATTCGCGGCCTGATTCATCGCAGGCGTACTTGGCATTGCGGACCAGGTTCAGGAGGATTTGCAGAACCTTGTGCTTGTCGGTGGCCACGAGAGGCACCGGATCATATTGACGCAGCACGGTGACTCCGTGACGCGTCAGCGCTCCGGCGTTGAGTTTGAGGGCATCTTCCACTAATTGGGTAATAGCGAGGGTATCGATCACCCCGGAAATCCGGGCGTAATCCTGCTGCATGGCCACAATCTCTTTGATATGGTCGACTTTATCCCGCAAGGAACTCAGTTCTTTCAAGATCAGGTGGTGGTCTTCAATCAGGACCGGGAACAGCGAACAAAGATAGCTCGGGACCTGTCGGCCTTTGGGATCGCGCGCGAGGAAATCGACAAGGTGACCATCCGCGGCCGACAGCATCTCGACCAATTCGGGCAGGTGGTTGATTTCCGATTGCCGGGCCCGGTCCAATACGAGCGTGCAGGACACGTTGACGCTGTTCAACACGTTGCCGACGTTATGCAGCACGCCAGTCGCGACCTCGGCCATGCCCGCCTGGCGCGAAACATCCATCAGGCGTTGCTGCGCCTCGGCCAGTTCCGCGTGGGCTTTTTCTTTGGCCTGCGCTTGTTCGAGCAATTCCCGCGTACGCTCACGGACTCGTTTCTCGAGCGTGACCTTGGCCTCGATCAGGGCGTCCTGTGCCCGCTGCCGGGAAATGGTGGCGCCGAGCATATCGGCTGCCGCCCGGAAACTATCCCGCTCGGCGGCAGTCCAGTTGCGCTCGACGCTGAAGTCAGCCAAGGTCACAGCCCCCCATAAATCACTCTCAATCTTGATCGGAATGATCAGAATGGACTTGAATCCTTGAGATTCGAGCGCCTGGCGTTGCGCACGGTTCAGTTCCCGGCAGCGCACGGTCAGCACCTCGCCTCGTTGAAGCGATTCAATCCAGGAAGCGAACTCGGGACCCGGCGCAATCGAAGCCAGGGCGACCTCGCCAGCGCCACTTTCCTGGACATCAGTCGCAACCCATTCAAACCGTCTCAGGAACAGCACGCTGTTCTGTTCATCCGACTGGTTTTGGAAGACGCGAATCCGGCCAACTTCCGCGGCCTCGCCAATCCGCTCCAGCACCTCCTCGATGACCGTCGTCCAATCGGTCGTGCCGAGGAATCGCTGAGCGGCGAGACGAACACTCTCCAGAATCCGGTCCCGTCGCAGGAGGGCCTCGGTCATGGTGTTGACCGAACTTGCCAAGGCCCCGAGTTCATCGCCGCGGCGCGGTTCGGCGCGCGCCGTCAGATCGCCGTCCGCGACCCTCTGGACGATATTGCGCAAGTCCAGGATCGGACGCACCTGCCACCGGGCGTAATGGGCGGAGGCCAGCAGGCTCAACAGAACACAGCCGATTCCCAGAACAAGGGTTTGATGGTATAGACTGGCGACGCTTCGATCGTAAGCCTCGAGGGACAAGCCCACATGAATCCAACCCCACTGAATGCCCGAGTAATCAAACGGCTGCGTATAGTGGAACACACGCCGGTTGAAAAGGGGCATCCTGCCAATGCCGCTAGAAGGTTCGCGCGCGGAGGGGCGCCACTCGGGATCGATGTCGGTTTCAATGCGCCAGGTCGGAAGTTTGTTTTTCAATGGCCTTTCGTTGAACAGGGAAAAACCGTCGTTTTTGGTGATCACAAGGTAATCGAGGGCGGGATCGTCCGTGAGGATGACCTTGCAGTGCTCGACCACACTGCTGAAATCCTCGTTGACTACCGAGCTAGCCGCCACGTCGCGCAGCGAGACCGCCACACCCCGGGCCTTCGACTCGAGGTTTTCCCGGAAGAACTGTTTTTGCCGGGGGATGATCATGGCGGCGAAAACCGCCAACGTGACGAGAGCAACCCCCCACGACCACAAAGCGGTCCGCAGGGTAATCCCCATGCGGTAAGGTCTGTCAGGATAGGACTTCATGCTGGGGCGCGGGGGATAACCATGCTCACGGACTGGAATTGACGGAATGCACTTCGGATTCCAAGGAACTGAGGTTGGGTTGGCCGGTCAAACGGTGGTATTGCTCGAACAACCGCCGCGTGCCATCGAGGATCGAAAGGGGATGCTTTTCCATCCGCGATCCCTGGAAGACGGTCAGCACTTGTTGGCCGGCAACGGTCTCGTGCAGATTCAGGATCGCGCTTTCGAACTCCTCACGCATGGGGGCGGTCTTGATGCCCCGGAAAAAGATAAGCCGCGGAATAATGGCTGGCGAGGATAGCAGCACCTTGAGCTGCGTATGAACCTGCGGATTCATCTCGCAGGCCAGCGCAAAGGCATTCGTCGTAACGATGCACGCATCCGATTGGCGGAAAAAGACCCGCAGCACGGCTTTTGACGGACTATCCAATTCCACAATCTCACCCAGAAAATCATTGGCCCGCCCCAGATTCTGTTCTGCAAGCGCGGTTTCGATCCAGGCCAGTGCCGGTCTGGTTGTGGAGCTCACATGCCGGGCCAAACGGCGACCGCGAAGCGCTTGCAGGTTCTCTATAGCCCCGTCGCGACGCGCCAGAAGCACATAGTGCTCGGTGTAGCCCGTATCCTTGGTAACGAGATAGATAAATTCCGGATGCTCTCCGGACTGAAGAAACTCGTCGGTGGTCATCGATACGGCATTGAGTCCCCCTCGAATCAGGGCTTTCCTCCAGTCGGCCACGGTTTCAAAAACCTCCACCTGCACGTTGAGATTCAGGTTGCGTTCCTTAGCAATCGAGGTGCCCCAGGCCTTGATGGCCGCACTCGCATCGTTGCGGTTCACGGTGCCAAAGCTGGCCTGAGAAACGCCAACGCGGAACGGCTCCGGCGCCGATGGCGGCTCGCCCGCCAATGAGGTCAAACCTTGCAGGGCCATCCAGCACCACACCAACGCCCAAGCTCGCGTCGCAAAATCACATTTCCGCCGTAACAGAAGCCTTGCGGCTCCTTTCGGCTTTTGCTCAGACTGGCTTGAAGTCCCTTGACTCATCGGCTTTCAAGTTTCTTCAACACCTCGGTCCCCACCAGCAGGTTCAGTTGGGATTGCAGAGCGATATGATCGTAGCGGACTTTGTAGTGTTGGGCCGACATCAAGGCTTCCATCAATTGGGCGCGAATGACCTTCTCTGTTTCCACAAGCTCATTCTGATACGCTCGCGTGTTGAGGTCCCTGCTTTCCACGGCGGCGTTCATGGCCTCAAGGGTGGCTTGATGGGATTTTTCGGCGGCGCTCAACCCGAGGAAGGTGTCCTTGATCTGAATGGCAAGGCCTTCTTTGATCAGGAACTGTTCCTCTTTGAGTTTGGCGACCTGGGCGCGGGTTTCGGCCACTTTATTTTTGACAAGGAAACCGCTGAACAGGGGAATTTCCATGCCCACTCCGACGGTCCAGCCTTCCTTGTTGCGGTCGGTGGCCATGCCGGCGCTGTCATCGTTCCACCACTTGCGCAATTCACCGGTGACCGCAAGCTTGGGATAGTGTCCACTCTTGGCGGTGCGGACGGCGCCTTCGGCCGCGCGGATTCCCGCCTCGAGTTTATTCCAATCGGGATTGAACCGGTAAGCGGCGCTGACCAAGCCGTCCAACCGGTCGATGAACGGCGCGAACGGCGTTTCTTTGTCCGCGGGCCTGACGGTCGTGTCCCAGCTAAGGCCCATGGTATTGGCAAGGGCGGATCGGGCCATCTTTTCGTTCTTCTCCAGCAAGGCCACCATGGAACGTAAAGATTCGACCATCACTTTGTTTTCGAGCCAGTCGGTCCTTTTTACTTTGCCGCCGCCTTCCTTGTACATCGTCTCGGTCAGATTGAGTGTGGCCTCCATGCGGGCCAGGGTATCCTGGCCAACCTGCTGAAGCTGGCGGGCCAGCACCGATCCGTAATAGAAACGCCTGACGCTGTCCGCAATCTCCAGATCCGTCTGGTGCGACTCCTGTTTCATCATCTCCACCCAACCCGCAGCCTGTTCGCGGTGACCCCGGCGCATCCCTCCATCGTAGAGCAGCCAATCCGCATTCAGCGAAGCCGATAAGTTGTCCGGATCCATCAACCGGACGTCCTGGGCGGGAATGCGAATGCTTTGAGCCGGCACCGGAAAGGAACTGACCGGGATCGTTCCAACGCCCGGGACCGTCACTGGAATGCTGCCACCCATGGGAATGGCAATGTTCTGGGCCGGGACCGAAAATGTGCTTGCGGGAAACAGGAAGTTCGGAGCTTCATCCAGGCGCTGATAGCCGCCCTTCAGGCCGATTTGCGGCCAGTAACCCGCAAGAGCTTGTCGATGCTGCGCCTCAGCCATCGCGACCGCAAACCGGGAGGCCGGCCGCCGCCGGTTGTTCTGAAAGGCTGTTTCCAGACATTCCTCGAGGTTCGCCTCCCGTTCGTTTTGCTCAATGACTTCACGGACAGCGGCAACACCAGCCCCTCGGACGACGTCGCTCAAAAAAATGACCGCCGCCACGCACGCCAGGCTCCCGATGCGCATGCCGCGCAGGTTTTGCCTTTGGATCATGGTTAATTCGGGCTCTGATCGGCATCAGAATCGTGCGGGATCACTACACTCACGATCGAGCCGGGAGATTTATCGGCATTCTGGCGAGGGACTTAAACCAAACCGGCAAAGCCCATGGCATCGACGTAGGCCTCCTGGAATTGCGCGTCCGCGCTCAGGCCAATATGTTCCACCCGGGGTCGGATCCGGGCGAATTCGCTGGTCTCATGATCGGGATCGAACAAGGCAATCTTGGCCCCAAGCAGGGCGGTGTTGCCGGCGGGTTCGACGCGCTCGGGAGGGAAATCCACCAGCCCAATACGATACGCGCTCTGGCGATTGATGTAGTTGCCGAAGGCCCCTGCCAGGTAGATGCTCCGAATGTCCTTATCCGAGGCCCCAAGCCGCGACATCAAAAGTCGAATGCCGGCGGCAATCGCGCCCTTGGCCAACTGCAGTTCCCGCACATCGCCTTGTGTGATGACCACAGGGTCCATCAGGCAGATTGATTTTTGCCCCCCCGCCAGACGGCCGGTGGACTGGATCCAACCCAAGTCCAGACTGGCGGCCACCGCATCCACAAGCCCACTCCCGCAAATCCCGCGGGGATGGGTCTGCCCGATCACCCGGCAGGACAGGGCGCCATCAGAGACCCATACCCCGCTGATGGCGCCGGTGGCGGCTCGCATCCCCATCGAGATCCGCGCCCCCTCAAAAGCCGGCCCCGCCGCCGTCGACGCGCATAAAAGCCGTTCCCGATTCCCCAGCACAATCTCTCCGTTCGTGCCCAGATCGATGAGAAGACCCAACTCGCTTTTCTCATGCAACCGGGTGGCCAGAATGCCCCCCAGGATGTCGCTGCCCACAAATCCCCCCAGGCACGGCAGAAAACTCACCGCAGGCTGGGACGGGAGTTCCCAGCCCAACTCGGACGCGGAAAACTGCCGATGCCCGTCTTGATCGGTCTCGAACGGATAATGGGACAACGGTTCCACGTCGATCCCGCAGAACAGATGATGCATCACCGTGTTGCCCACCAGCACCACCTGTTTCAGGTCTTCGCGGGCCGCCGGTGTTTCTTCCAGCAACAGACCGATCATGGCACCCACCTGCTGGCGGACGGTTCGAGTCAGCCACGGACCCCCGTTGTCCCTAACCGCCAGACCGACTCGCGTCATGATATCCGCCCCCTGCTGCGCCTGTTCGTTCAGGGCGGTCTCAACTCCCAATACCTGTCCGTTGCTCCGCTCGAGTAATTGGACGGCAATCGTCGTCGTGCCCAAGTCCACCGCAATCCCAAAACCTTCCCGCGCCTGGAACGAAAATGATGTGTTATCCGCAAGGACCGGCGCTTCCCACTGCGCCAACTCCAAAGTCAACGGTTCCTCGGCCTGACATCGGCATGCCAAACGCCAGCCATCCCGGATTGCCGCCGCACCAAGCAACTGCGCCTGCTCTTCGGTCGCCGGTAGATGCCCCCGTAATACCCGGATCCGACAGCCCCGACAACGACCCGTCCCTCCGCACGGAAACTCCACGCCGTGAGGAAACAACACCTGCATCAGCGGCTCGCCACGCCGCACTTCCAGAATCCGTCCCAGCGGATGCAGCTCAATTCGTATCAAGTCGGACATACCCAAAAATTGGCTTCAGGAACATCCCAGCCTCAGGGCTCCTGATTTCACACCTTATAATGAAACCGCCTAGGAATTTTCCTGACACCGTTTTCTCACACGAAGACACGGAGCTCACGGAGATTTTTCGGAAAAATCTATTCTCTGTGCTCTCGGTGCCTCTGTGTGAGGTCAGGTTTTTCCCTTGGGTTCAGGAGTTGTGAGCCTGGACCGCGGGATTTATCCCGCAGGGCCGGTTGCCGCAGGATCCCAGACATTCCATCGATGTTCCCAACACTTCAGGTCCTTCGGTTTTGGCCTGCCATTATTGGCGTTGATTAGCGTCTATTCGCGGTTAAATCGTTTTATTCGCGGTTCGATGTTTTCGGAGCGTTTGATGCGTGGTTTTGGGACCGGAATACCCGAAAATTCAGTGAATCTCTTTTTCAGATCTGCAAAAAGGCTATAACGTTATAGAAAAACTGACTGAGACGGAAAACGTCGATTGCTCTGACTGAATTCTGGACACTGTCCATCGGAAAATGGACAGGGTAATTTGGGTGACAAAATTATATAAGTTATTTTATTACAATTATATATGAATTTATATTCGTTTGTCAGAAAAAACGTGGCAATCCCCAAAAACCGCGCTTCGAAGGATCAAACTGCATTTGTTAACGATAATGCTATGCAACTTTTGCGGTTTGGAGGCGTTTTATTGGTGTTGGCGCCTGGAGACGTGATGTGCGTGCGGAGTCTCGAGGAAATGCCTGCAGAGGTTTAATGTATAAATAACTGTATAATAACGTATTAGGTAATAATCAAATGTCATCGTCGGTTTAGGGTCGGATGGAATTTCCGTCAAAGTTGACTTTGGCATCCCGGCTGCTAGTCTCAAAAGTGTGGCTGGTATAAGGCAATAAGTAGATTAAGACGTAATCATAAATACATAACTGCCTTGTACCGGGGTCAGATCACAGAAAAAATAAAACAAATAAAGGCAGTTCAATGAAGATTAATACTTCCCGTAAATCCGGCTTCACGCTGGTTGAAATTATGATCGTGGTGGCCATCATCGGCCTGTTGGCGGCCATTGCCATTCCGAACTTCGTGCGCGCTCGTCAAACCGCTCAGAAGAATGCTTGCATCAACAACCTGCGCCAGATCGACGCGGCGAAGGAACAGGCGGCTCTGGAGTTTAAGCAAGGGACCGGATCGACGATCTCTAACGATACAATTCAGCAATACCTCAAGGGTAATACCGTTCCAGTGTGTCCCGCCAACTCTGCTGTTTATGTTCCGAACACCGTCGGGACCGATCCGACATGCCCGAACTCGGCTTCTGGTCACACCTTGGCTCCTGCCGCTGGTACCTAATTTTTTTATTGCATCACCGGGGTTCGAGTTCACCAACTCGAACCCTTTTTTGTGATGCTTATTGAGGAGGTGGACTGTGAAAACAATGCCAAGAGCCTCCCAAGGATTCACGCTGGTTGAAGTCATGATTGTGGTGGCCATCATTGGCCTGCTCATGGCTATTGCATTGCCGGCCTTTTCAAAGCAGCGTCGAAACGCTCAGAAGAGCTTGTGTATCGATAACCTGACGCAGATTGAATCGGCAAAGACGATGTGGGCACTGGAGAATAAGAAAGGCAATGGCGAAACACCAGATGAATCCGAGCTTTTCGGCCCAACGGCTTACGTCAAGAAATTGCCGCAATGTCCGGCAGGTTTTCAGAAGTACCTATGCAATCCGATAGGGGAAGTGGCGATCTGTCCTAACGACCCCGAGCATTCGATTGCCTTCTGATTCAGCACTTCCAGGCAGACTGGAGTGTGCCATATGCACGAGGCGCGTGGGTTTACCACGCGTTTTTTTTGTTCGATCTCAATGCAATCATTAACATCATACCCAAAATCAAAACAGAAACGATGGCGCTGGCTCTAAACTTGGTATCAACATACTGAACACGGACGTGATGTTGACCGGGCGGAAGCTCGATGGCTTGGTAAGCGTGATTGGCTCGATAAATAGCGGTTCGCCGATTATTCACAAAAGCGCGCCAGGGAGGATAGTCTGTCTGAGCGATTGTAGCCAGTGTTGGCTCGGTTGCTTCAGCGTCAAACTCGATAAGGTGGTTGTGAACACGAACATTCTCAATGCGCGCTGAGTTATTTCCCTTGGCGACCAAGCGTCCTTGATCCTCCAATGGCAGGTAAACCCTCTGTCTCAAATCGTGTTCATCTCTGATGATTTCATTAACGATCTCCTCCTCAGGCAGAAATACTGGTGTTTGACCATGCGAGACTAAAGACATCGCATTCGTTCGGTGAATCCAGTCATAGGTCTTAGGAGGCCGATTGTAATAAATAATTCCAAGAAAGTCTGCAAGATATCCTAAATGCGTCATTTGGTTTAACCAAGCGAAGATTTCGTACTGCCCCCGAAGGTACATCGTTTCGACGCCAAGAAACTTGCCGTATCCGTCCAGCAAATAGGTGCTTCCTATCAGGGTTCTCCGACTACAAACGACCTCAGTGATCGGGTCGGTAAAATCGAGGTGTGAAAAATACTCTTCTGAACTTGCCGGCACAAAACAGCGCCCCTTACCCAGAGTCGGAGCTGGTTCCAGATCGTTCAGGCCCGGTTCGTATACCGCAGTGGTCACAGTGGGTATCTGGAAGGATTTGTGCGTGGCTAGGTCGAGCCAGACGGTAATGAGGAGCAGAAAACCAATGATGGGGGATTTACCTAAGTAGCTGATTTTGTGGCGCATTAAAACCAAAAAAAGAAAGACGGCAGCCAAGACGGCCCTTTCCAAGGCATTGTGCAAATGCTGCTGGAAAACGTTGCGAACAGCCTCATTGATTGGATAATTCCATTCGAACCAGATCAGAAAAACTAGCAAAACCAAATAAAAACAAAAGGCGATGCCTAACAAGGACTTTGAAAAAGGATGTGATTCGCTCGTTTTTGTTGCATCGATTCGATACCACACGAGGCCCACGATCATCGCCAATCCCCAGGAGGCTACATAAAAGTATTTAAAAGGATAGCGTGTCAGACTAAGATACGGAAAGTGGTTGATTAGGAACGGCAACAAATACCCCGCGCCTCCCATGGCCAGTACGCCGAACAGGACCGACACGAATAAAACCATCCTTATGCGATTGCCTGCGGGAGTTAATAGGGCGCAAATGAAAAACAGGATGGCGACGCACCCGCAGTAATACGAGTCAATCAGACAATAGAGTGGCTGAACCATCAAGCCATGACGATAGGGGATGGTGTAGAATAGAGGATGAATGAGATTCGCCATTCCCCAACTTGGAAGCGGAGACGATTCTTGCCAGAATCCAGCCATCCGATGCGACAGCATCAGGCAGTCGAGAAAGGGCAGTAACTGGATCGCAGCCAACAGCGCGACAAGCAACACCACGAAAGCGAATCGGCAGACTCTTGTGATTATGAGTCTGCGATGGGTGATTGTGTCCGCAAAAAGCACGACCGAAGACAAGATCCACGTAAACAAGATGTTTTCAGGCCCCCCGGTTAGCATTTGCAGCGTCCCAAAGAGAATGGCGAGCATTAGCCAACGCCCCCCTCGTCGAACGGCCCGCTGAGTAATCCAAATAATCCATGGCATCCAGGCGTGAGCCGCAATAATGGCTGGCCAGTCGATACTGCTGATGGTCATGCCGTTAAAAGCAAAAACGATCCCGGCCAATGAAGCTCCGAGACGGTTTCCGGTCCACGCATGAACCAGGAAATATGCCCCCAATCCAGCCCAGGCAATATGGAGAAGACAGAACCAACCCAGAGCGAACTTAAGGGGAAACAGGAGATACAAGAGAGACGGTGGATAGAAAACCATGGTGAACCAACTCCCCACGAATGGAGCCCCGGCGCCATTGAGTGGATTCCAGAGCGGCACTTCTCCTCGCCAGAAACACTCAACAAAATAGAAGGCATTGGACAGGGAGATTTTGCAGAAGTCACCAAGGTAAAAGGTGTTGAGTCCCAGGAAAACATCTGGAAAATAGGCAAACAGGCCTAAAATTAGAAATAGAAAGAAACCTCCCACCCCAACGAATCGGCTTGACTTTGCACGAGTGTCCATCCTCGCCTGTTTTTCGATGGTGGTATGATCGTTACCTGGATTTATCATGCTCAGTATTATTGTTGTTCACTCAGGACATGGTATGGGCTTGGATGTTCTTGAAAACCTTCCGTTCACGTTCCTAGGGATTAAAGTTCATCATTGCCGCGACGACTCGTTCCTGTTCCTCCCAGGTCAACGGATTGAAGAAGGGAAGGCGCAGCAACCGATCGCTCACCCACTCGGTCACGGGGCAGTCTCCTGGTTGACCTCCAAATTGGTGTCCCATGTCCGAGAGATGCAGGGGCAGGTAATGAAAGACACTCAGGATCCCCTGTTCCTTCAGATGCCGAATCATGGCCTGCCGAGTATCCAGGTCTGGAAATAAGAGATAAAACATGTGGTAGGCCTGCTGACAATGCTCTGGAACCCTGGGCAGGCGCACCTGGTTCCGATCGGCCCACGATTTCAAATGGGTGTGGTAATAGGTCCAGATTTCCTGGCGGCGCTGCTGGATGATCGAGGCCGACTCAAGTTGGGCAAAGAGAAACGCCGACAAGATGTCCGACAACACGTAGCTCGAGCCGATATCGACCCAGGTGTACTTGTCGACCTGTCCCCGGAAAAATCGGCTCCGGTTGGTGCCCTTTTCCCAAATGATCTCGGCCCGCTCGATCAATTGAGGATCATTGACCAGCAAGGCGCCCCCCTCGCCACAGGTGATGTTCTTTGTCTCATGAAAGCTCAGAGTCGCCAGCGCGCCGAACGTGCCTAGAAATCGGCCCCTGTATTTTCCATAAAGCCCGTGGGCATTGTCTTCGACGACCACGATGCCATGATGATGAGCCAGGGAAAGGATCGGATCCATCTCGCAGCCGACACCGGCATAATGAACCGGGACAATCGCCCGGGTGCGAGGGGTGATGTGACCTTCCAGTTTGGTTTCGTCCAGGTTCAGGGTGTCGGATCGGATATCGGCGAACACCGGTTTGGCTCCGCGCAGGACAAAGGCGTTGGCCGTGGAAACAAAGGTGAAACTGGGGACAATGAATTCATCTCCGGGCTTGAGCCGCAGCAGGAGCGCGGCCATTTCCAGGGCATGGGTGCAGGAGGTTGTGAGCAAGGCCCGAGGGACTCCAAGCTGTTCCTGCAGGATCTTCTGGCACTTTTTGGTGAAGGGCCCGTCACCGGACACGTGACCCGCAGACAGGGCCTGCGAGATATAGTCGAATTCCGGTCCGCGCAGCCCGGCCTTATTGAACGGAATGGAAATGCCAGTCATGGAAATTGTGTCTGTTGTTGATTCGGTGGAATATCCATCCCTTGACGCACAATTCAGTTCGACCATCGATGAAACCAGAGTTGAATCTGATGGATCGCATAGCCACATTTTTGATAAAGCCTCAGCGCGGCGATATTCCGGCCTTGGGTCACCACGGTGCTTTCCGCGAGGTTCTGTTCTGCAAACCAGGCCTGCGCCGATTGGACCAGGATCCGGCCGATGCCCAATCCCCTTGCGGCCGAATCAACCCCGCAAAGCCCGATTTGGCCGCGACCTGATGGGAGGCGCGAGACGGTGATATAACCCGCGATCCTGCCTTGAGACTCGATTACGATGACTTGATCCGCAAACCCTTCAAAGCTTCTGGCCATCCAGGTGGCATAGAGCTCGTCACTTCGTTCCCGAGAAAAATGCGGATCCTGGTAAAACCGTGTATCCCGATGGTTTACCCTGGCCATGCCCTGCAGCGGGGGCAGATCTATCACGTCGGCCGAGCGCACCGTCACTTTTACCTTGGCGGCCGATTGATGGAGAGCCTCATGCGGCTCTCGATCCTGCCGACTGGCATTGAACTGGGTAGGGCAGGACCGTTGGGCCGGCCGTTCTTCGCTCGGCGCGCCTGGCAGTCGCGCCCTACCACAGATTCCTGTTTCTTCGGAAAACAGTCGAGGGCTAATGCCGGATGGATTTGTCCTGTGCAACAGGGTCACCCGGATATCCATCAAGCGAAAATCCGCCGCCTCCGCGAGATGGATCGATCCGGCATCGGCCGCGTCGGCCAAATAATAAACACAGTCGATCCGTTCGTCGCGAACCCAGCGTTCGATCTTTTCGATCAACTCCGGAGTCAGCGAAACCTCGGCGACACGCCCGATTCGACACCCGAAAAAACCGGAGTCCCACTCCAAGAGGCGAAACGCTGGAACATCGCTCATGCGGGCCCCCGCGGATCGGATTTCGTGGTCTCTCGGACCGCATAGACCGGCCGGGACATGGTGCGGTAGTGGATGCGGGCCAGGTATTCTCCAAAAATGCCGAGCGCAAAAAGCTGGGTCCCTGAGAAAATGGCAATCGTGCAGGCCAGAAAGGAAAAACCGGGCACAACACCCCCGCTGATCAAGTATCGGCCAATGGTAAAGAACATGATCGCCACCCCGAACAACATGAAGACAAACCCGACAATGCTGGCAATCTGTAGCGGCAGGATGCTGAATCCGGTCATCATGTTGAGGGCATGGATCACCAGTTTCCGGAGAGTATAGTTGGATCGGCCCAGGCGACGTTCATCGTGCCGGACCCGGACAGCGGCAAACCGCGTCGAGGCCCAGGTGAGCAGGACGTCAATCGACACATACGGGCTCCGATAATCGGCAAATGCCTCCCGCAACTGGGTTCGAAACGCCCGGAAGGCGCTCACCTGCCGGGCCGTTTGAGCGCCCATGGCGTTTTGCAGGGCGATCTTGGTCATCTGCGAGGCAAGATCTCGCCAGAGACCATGCTGTTCTCTTTCGGGCGGACCGTAAACGACATCAAATCCCTCTTGCAGCTTGGCCAGCAGCTTCGCGATCTCCTCGGGAGGATTCTGCAAATCATCGTCCATCGTCACAATCATCTCATGCCGCGCCGCCCGGATGCCGCAGAGCAAAGCGTTATGCTGGCCGTAATTCCGCATCAGGCATATGCCTCGCATCCATGGATATTGCGCTTGAAGTTCCTGAATGCGTTCCCAGCTGTGATCCCGGCTGCCGTCATTCACTAAAACGGCTTCGTATCGATCCGTCAATTGGGGCAGGACAGTCTGGAGTCTTTCCAGGAGCAATGGCAACGAGTCTTCGCTGTTGTAAACCGGAATGACTATGGATAGGGACGGCACCATGATCTTGTCTTCACTTGTTCTGTGTGGTTGTTGTTACCGGGATCCGCCTTTTTTCGCAAGAAAATCTCCCCTCTGTCTGAAACGACAGCCTGCCCACATCAGCCCAATGAGCACAGGAAAAGATAAACAGGCCCCCGTATAAAAACCCCGCTCGTAATAATCCAATTCAATCGTATGCTTCCCAGGAGGGATCTCCAGAGCTTGAAAGGCGTGATTGGCTCGATACAAAGTGGTGTTGGTGCCGTCGATTGTTGCTCTCCAGGCCGGATAGTAAGATTGTGCAAGAGTGACGAGAGACTCTCGATCTGAGACAACTTCAATTTCAATGCGGTGACGCGTCACCGTGAGATTCAGTATGCGAGCATCCCTGTTACGCGTGGCTCGGATTTTCTCCCGGTAATCTTCCGACACGAAAGCGTACTCATGCAGGTTCTTGGCCTCATGGCATATTGCAGGAAAGATTCCGAAGCGGTTGGTGAAGACAGGCTCCAGACCAATGCTAACAAAGGGCATCACATTGGTGCGCTCCCGCCACGAATACAGGTCCTCGACGACGGTGAAGTAGCGGATGCCGCAGAAATCACCAAGCGATCCGAGATTCGTCCGAACTCCCAGCTCGCCCCAAATGTCAAGAATCTCAGGAAAATAGAGACTCTCATTGCCGATAAACTTGCCATAACCATCCAGTAGATTGAGGCAACCGACAACGGCTTTGCGCTTGCAGGCCATCTCAATCAGGGGATCCTTGAAGGGCAGCGACATTTGGGCGAGTTCCGCATCACGGTTTACCAACAACCGGCCTTGGCCCAACAGTGGCGGTTTCTTAAGATCGACGATTCCAGGCTCATACACCTCTACCGGAACAGTGAGAATGCCTCGAGGGGTTGAACTCAACAGGTCAATCCATACGCACGAAATCAGAAGAGCGCCGTAAATCCATCGCCTATGCTGAGATCGAACCGTGAATGACTTCAGCAGGAACAGCGCTGCCAGGACCGCCACAAGACATCGGATTGTGCTGTTAAACACGAAGCTCCGGAAGAAGCCGCGAACGTTCTCGTCAAAAGGGTAACCCTGCTGGAACCAGATGAGAAAAACGGCGAACCCCATGTAGAGCAGGATGGCCATCGCGAGAACACGGCTCTTTGCGACCGCGTTGAATCGTGAGTTCTGTCTCAGCATGATCCCAGCAAAACAGGCGGTTAACAGAGCCATGGCGAAAACTCCAAGAAAGCAGTACTTGACGGGATAACGCGAAACGTTGAGTTGCGGAACATATTGGATAATTGCCGGCAAAACCCAGCCACTCTTGCCCAACGCCATCAAGGCGCATCCGACAGCCAGGGCCGCTGTCAAAGCCACACGCTTCTCACGCAGCAGGAACAGGGCTCCCAAACTCGCCAGCGCGCCCACAGCGCCACAGTAATAAGAACCAACGATACAATACACAGGAAAGCCTGTTGAACCGTGCACGCTCGGAACGCAATAGAAAAGCGGGAGAATGAAGTTCGCCCACCCCCAGCCTGGCATCGGCGATTGCTCTTCCTCGACCGCAAAAATACGGTCCGAGTGCGGCAGGAAATTAAAAAACGGCAACAACTGGACAACGGCCAATGCCGAAATCAGCAGAATGATGAGGGCAAATCGCGCGACTTTTCGGGGAAAGCCAACCGACCTGCACTTCAATTCAATCCAGCCAAGAACACCAGCCCCGATCCATGTGAGCAGGATGTTTTCCGGACCTCCGGTCAGCATTTGCAAGGTGCCAAAGATCGCTGCGATAGGAATCCAACGCCCACCGCGGCGGGTTGCCATTCCCACCGCCCAAATGACCCACGGCATCCACGATTGCGCGGCAATGATCAAAGGCCAATTCAGGGTTTCAATTGTCATGCCATTAAAGGCAAAAACAACACCTCCCAGAGCTGATGCAACACCGCTGTTAGTCCATCGTCGGGCCAGTACATACATTCCAATGCCACCCCAATAAAGGTGAAGGATGCAGTAGTTCGCCAAGGCATAGTTGAGTGGCAGGAGGAGATATATCAAAACGGGTGGATACAGGACGCTGCACCAGCTTCCCAGAAACGGCGTTCCTCCGCCGCTGTAAGGATTCCAGAAGGGAACCTCGCCATCCCAAAAACACTCTCGAAAATAAAAAGCGTTTGGATACGAAATGAGGCCAAAGTCACCCCTGTAAAACGTACCCAGCCCCAATAGCGCTCCCGGAAAACTGGCAAGCATCAAAAAGCCAAGCCAGAACGCAAAACAAGACAAATCATAGCGGCATAACCACTCAAGCAGAACCGATCGAGGCTGTGCTGTTGATCCTCGGGATGTAAACGATTTGCGATCCGAGAGCATAGTTTTGTTGGCTCATCATGGGCCAAAGGCATAACCTTGGAAACATCAGGAATCATAAAACTACCCTTTACGCTTTAAACGACTGCCTGTTACAGCACTATCTCGACCAGAACATCTTTCTGGGAGACCAAACCGAGATAAGTTTCGCCCTGATCTTCCGCCCAAGTATCCATCGACGTTTTGTAGCGCATTCAGCCGGGAATCGCAATTCGTTCTTGGAAATACTGTCCTTGTCATTCCGGGGTGCCTGAAGGCTCTGGATGGCTTCGATCTCTCAACATTCCACCAGCGGGGTAAGCAACAGCTGCGGCTGCCGAACCGAATCACTGCTCATAAATGTAACTGTGCCTTGATTCTTCAAGTTTATGCCTATAAGATACCTTCGTGAAAAATGACAACACTGGATTTGCTTTGCCTCGAGATGCGTTAAAGAGGAAATGTGTGTTAACCGGTTCTCGAGAATAGGACAAGGTGTTGGGGGCTCTTGCCTTTTTCAATCAGCCTTAACGACGAGAATTGCGGCCACTATCCGTATAGGAATTCGATGCGTGATATGAAACCGGTCAAGGAGTAACAAACCCTGTTGCGAAAATTCTTCAACAGTGGCTGGCTTTGCCGGCAGATACCATCCTTGGCAGGCAGGAGAGGGGGCCTGTGCGCACTTTGGTGGTCGGCGGTTGTCAACTTGGTTTTGTTCGGTCTTTTTTTCGCCTGTGCCACATCGCTTTATGAGACGAACGACGACCTAATGATGCAAATGATTGCGTCGGGATTCTTCTCGGGCGATCCTGACCCTCATCTGGTTTTCATCAATATTCTTGTGGGCTGGGTTCTCTGCTTTCTCTACAACCTCTGGCCTGGGTGCAACTGGTATTTTATCTTTCTAGTCGCCGTTCATTACGCCGCGCTTACGCTCATCGCCTTCGTCTTAGTATCTCGGCGCGGAGGCTGGATTTTTGCCTTGCTCTACATAGGATTCTTCCTGATCGTTGAGACGCGTATCCTCTTGCATCTCCAATTCACCACGACTGCATTTCTGGCGGGAACGGCGGGCCTGCTGCTGCTTGTGGACGGACTTCAGCCCGGTCAACCGGTGCACAGGCTTAAATATGTTGGCGGGATAGCCTTGATCGTTCTAATGATTCTGGTTCGGGAGGCCGCCGCCCTGCTATTAGCGGTAATCGCCTTCCCGTTTCTCTGGGAACGGTTGGGTGTGGTTGGGTGGCGTCGGCTGTTGGGGATGGCTTTGGCCTGCATGGGAGTCTTTCTGATCCTGCACGGACTCAATCGCTGGGCGTATCAGAGCAGTCCAGCATGGGGCGACTTTTTCGAGTATAATCGCGTTCGAGGTGAAATACATGCCACCGAACTGGCAGATTATTTACCGAAAGCGGCCTCTGCAGTAGGATGGAGTAATAACGATCAATGGATGTATGGCAAGTTTTATTTCCCAGATCCCGATGTTTACGCTGGTCTACCCAGAATGCATCTCCTACTGGAAACGCTGAAAGCCTTCGAGCGTCAGGAGCGGAAATCTGCGATAAGCTTTTCGGCTGATTACCTATGGCTGCCAGGAGTGTTCACCCAGGACGCCCGCACTCCCGACTCGAGCATTCTGATGAAACTCGCCATCCTTAATGCATTGTTTTGCCTCTTTGCCGCAAGAGTCCATCGTACCCGCTGTTTCGTTACGTTGCTGGTATCATACGCTGTATTTACAGCGCTTGGGTTTTACCTTCTTGAAACCGCCCGCTTGCCTGAGCGTGTTTCCTACAACATTCCGTTGTTTCTTCACGTCATCTGTCTTTATTGGGCAACCGGCCTTCAAACCCTGCCCAACGGAGCAGCCCGGTCGAGCCTGATGGACGTTTTTATTACACCGCGCGCGCTGACTAAAACCATCCGAATGGTCATCCTTGTGTTGATACTTGTATGGACAGAGCTTTGCTTGTTCTCACTTTCACAATTAGCTCAAAGCCTCTGGTCAGCAAACCAGTTCAATCGCAACCTGAAAGTGGTCAGTCGCAGAATCCTAAACCCCATCAAAGCTCTCCTCCCATCTCAAGCGAGGCCGGTTCTTATTATAAAGCCAGAACGCTCTGTTCTCGAACAATGCCTGTTCTTCCTTGCTTCACGGGAAACGATGCCTTTTTCTATAGTGCCTTATGGCTGGCTCACTCACTCGCCAATTTTCTACCACGTCTTGGACCACAATCGCCTCCATCCTTTTTCCCTTTCGCTTTTGAATCGCTCGGACGTCTTTTTCCTGATGCCAGCGAAATGGTCTGAGCCTCTCCGAAAGTTTTATCGCGAGCATTACGGACTGGATATTCGGTTTCATACAGTATTGAACACAGATACGATGCCTTCGTATGAAGATTACCGCTTGCGTCTTTACCAAGCCCGCACCACCAGTGATCATGCAACCGTTGATTCAGGACCATGACGGCTGGTTGGAGCAACTGTATTCCCGACGCCTTAGGGTGCGAAAATAAAAACCGAATTTGCTGGAGGCTCTTGGTCTGGCGGGCCGGCGCTGCCACCAAAATCGGACTTAATTTTCACATAGACCCTTAATGCAACTGATATCGCAAGATCCGATATGATCCACACCGGCTATCGCCGACCACTTTCATTGCCTTGATTAGGACATTCTATATCCTCGCCGTTCTCAGCCAACCGGCTTGAATCATCGTCAAAGCCGTCATTGATTTACCAGCACAGCTCGATTAGGGTGCCCCGCAATGTCATCGTCCCGCGAGCACCAACACCGAATTCACCGGCTTCGGATCCTGCCGCAACAACATTCCTATGCAACGTGACGCCGGTTTAAGGGGGATATTCTCCTCCGCGCTGCCCTATGCGCTGTTTCAGAACCTGGTGGGGGCTTCCCGATCCAGAAAATGGGCCGTGTCCCACTGTCTCCGCCTGAAGGGCGGCGAAAAACTCGTCGATGTGGGCTGCGGCCCGGGGGTCCTGCTCGATTACCTTCAGCCGGACATTCAATACCTTGGATTTGACATCAGCCGCAACTACCTGGAGACCGCCCGTCACAAATACGGCGCCCGGGGCCTGTTCCTCGAAGGCCGAGCCCGGGACTTCGTCCAGGATGATCGCTTTCAGCGAGCCGATCATGTCTATTGCTCCGGCTTGCTACATCACCTGGACGACGACGAAGTCCTGGAAGTTTTCCGGTTTGCCCATACTGTGCTGAAACCCTCGGGCCGGTTCACCGCCATCGAGCCCTGCTTTCTCGCCCACCAGGGACGATTCTCCCACTGGCTCATGCGACAAGACCGGGGCGCCAATGTCCGATACGAGGACGACTGGAAGCGCCTGGCATGCCAGGTGTTTCCCTCCTCCCATACTCGCGTCTTAACCCGGCTGATCCGAATCCCCTACATCCACATATGGATCGAAGGCGGCCGGGGGTCCACACGAAGGACCTCGAACAACCCCGAATCAACGTAACTGCACGATCAAGGACATGAAGTCCACGGTGAAATGGACGCTGTCACAGATGCGGTTCCACCAGATAAGCGCTTTTCTTCCTCTTCATGGTGGTTCATTGAGTTGATGCGATTGTGATGAGCGGATCCTGGCGCTCGAGGTGTCGTTGATGTTTCTTAATTTTTTATTAGTACTTGATCTTTTATTAGAAATATTTTATACGTCTCTTATGAATTTGGACCGCGGATGGATTTAACCGTGAATCAACCTGTTCGATGAAGGCAGGTGGCTCTCACGGAGGCACAAAGGCACGGACATGAACGAAAACGCGATAGGGACCCTCATCGTCGACTGTGCGATAGAGCTGCACCGGGATCTGGGACCCGGCTTGCTGGAGACGGTCTACGAGGTGACCCTGGCCCGGGCACTGGAGCGGCGAGGTCTAGTCGTCCAACGCCAGGTAGGCGTCGCCATTGAGTATCGGGGCGAGAGATTCGACGAAGGATTCCGAGCGGATCTGATTGTAGAGAATCCGGTGATCGTGGAATTGAAGTCGGTCGAGCGAGTGACGCCCGCTCACAAAAAACAGGTGCTGACTTACCTTCGACTTACAGGTCTCAAGCTGGGCTACTTGCTGAACTTCGGTGAGGCGTTGATGCGCGACGGCATCACCCGGATCATCCACGGGTATCTGGATTCTGATCCTCCGTGCCTCGGCGCCTCCGTGAGAGAAGAATTCATCGAACCAGGCAGTGCGGCGAGTCCCGCCCGGGGACGGGATCGCTGACCTTGGTCGATTTAAAAAGCAGTGAAAATTGCCAAACATGTGCCAGACTTGATTGTCCTGTTGAAATTCGCGTTCATTCGCGTCCATTCGCGGTCAAAATTCCTATAAGAAGTGAATCATTCGCGAGCCTTATGGGGAATCAGTCCTATGCCGATCCAGCAAAGCCGCCGCAGACCCGGGCGAGCGAGCCGTCGGTTGCCCTGAAGGATTGGCCGGCGCAGGAACGTCCGCGCGAACGTCTGGCGCAGCAAGGTCCGGGCGCCTTGCGGACGGCCGAGTTGCTGGCCATTTTGTTGCGGACGGGGACGCGGGGCATCACAGCCGTCCAGGTGGCGGACCGATTATTGCAGAGCTTTGGCACTCTGGATTCGCTGGCGCGGGCGTCCTTGGAGGAATTGCGTCGCATCAAGGGAGTGGGACGGGACAAAGCGGTTGCCCTACAGGCGGCTTTTGCTTTGGCGCAGAGGTTATCGGCCGAGTTCACCCAGGAATCTCCTCTTCTGGATACTCCGGAACGGATTGCCGATCTGTTGCGGGAAAGCAATCGAGGGCATCCTGTGGAATGTTTCCAAATCGTTCTGCTGAACACGCGCCGGCGATTGATCCGGGTCGAGATCATCAGCCATGGAACCTTGGACACGCTTTTGGTCCATCCGCGCGAGGTTTTTCGACGGGCCATCTCGGTCAATGCGGCGGCGGTTGTGCTGGCCCATAACCATCCGAGCGGGGATCCGACGCCTTCGGAGGCCGACATCAAAGTGACCCGGGACCTGATTCGGGCGGGTCAACTCTTGAAGATCGAGGTCTTGGACCACGTCATCCTGGGGCGGCGCAGCGACGAACGTCCGCAAGATTTTGTTTCCTTGCGGGCCCTCGGTTATTTTGCCGGGTATTGAAGGGGATCGAGTCGGAGTGTTGGCTTGCCATGATTCGCGTGTATTGGCGTCCATTCGCGGTTAAGTCGTTTTATTGGCGATTCAGGGAACGCCGGCCTGGTCATGACGCTGCGGCCTCGCGGGCACGGGCCATGTAATAAAGCACGGGGACGGCCATGCGACTGATCAGGAGCGAAGCGACTTCGCCCGCCATCAGCGAGATGGCCAGGCCCTGGAAAATCGGGTCGAACAAGATCACCCCGGCGCCCACCACCACCGCCATGGCGGTGAGCAGCATGGGCCGAAATCGAACCGCCCCGGCATCAATCACTGCTTCGGCCAACGGCATGCCTTCCGCCAGCCGCAACTCGATGAAATCGACGAGAATAATCGAGTTCCGAACGACAATGCCCGCGCCCGCCATGAAACCGATCATCGAGGTAGCCGTGAAAAAGGCGTTCAGCAGGCCATGGGCGGGCAGGATCCCGACCAGCGAGAAGGGAATCGCCATCATCACCACCAAAGGAATGAGGAACGATCGAAACCATCCGACCATCAGGACGTAGATCAGGACCAGCACCGCCCCAAAGGCCAGTCCCAGATCGCGAAAGACCTCGATGGTGATGTGCCATTCCCCGTCCCACTTCATTGCGGGTTCATGATCGTGAAATGGCAGGGCGGCGTTGTAAATCCGCACCTGGGATTGGGTGCCCCCGAATTCGCGGCCATCCAGGGCGCGGAGGGCCTGGTTCATCTTTAGAATGGCATAGACCGGACTTTCCACCTCGCCGGCCACGTCGCCAATGACATACGTGACGGGCATGAGATTCTTATGATAAATGCTCTTGTCGGCGATGGTGTTCTCGATCCGAACCAGCTCTCGGAGGGGCACCAGAGGGGGCGCGCCCGAGGCGAGGTTCGGCTCGGGAAGGGCGTTGGCATCGCCTGAACGGACCCGGAGCGCAAGCAATTCCTCTGGAGTCGTGCGCAACGATCGGGGCAATTGCAGGACGATATTCACATCCTCGCGCTCTTCGGGAACATGGAGAAGATCAACCGATTGCCCGCCCACGGCAATCCGCAGGGTTTGGGAGATGGTCTCGGCGCTGATGCCGTGCAAAGCGGCTTTTTCCTTATCAATGATGAACCGCGTCTTGGGCTGATCGGCTTCGAGGTACCAATCCACGTCCACGACCCCGGGCGTTTGTTTAAAAATCTCGCGCACCTGGCCTGCCAGGCGATGGCGGGAGGCTTCATCGGGTCCGTAAATCTCGGCCACCAGGGTCTGGAGCACCGGCGGGCCCGGTGGCACTTCGGCGACCGCAAACCGGGCGCCAAACTGATCGGCAATAGCCTTGACGCGCGGACGGATCCGCTTGGCGATATCATGGCTCTGGGCCTTGCGCTCGTGTTTGTTGACCAGGTTCACCTGGACATCGGCCACATGGGCGCCGCCGCGCATGAAGTAATGTCGCACCAGGCCGTTGAAGTTGAAGGGGGACGCCGTCCCGACATACACCTGGTAATCGGTGACTTCGGGCTCGACGCGGATGGCCTCGGCGATGGCGCGCGCCGCCTGAGCCGTCTGCTCCAGGGCGCTGCCTTCGGGCATGTTGATGATCACCTGGAACTCGCTCTTATTGTCGAAGGGCAGCATCTTGACTTTGACCCAGCCGATCCCCACGGTGCCCATCGCCAACAGGAGCAGCAGCGTGATGCCCGCCAGAAAACCCCAGCGCCAGAGGCCGCGCTGGATCAACGGACTCATGATCCGGCGATAAAACCGGGTGAAGAAATCCTCTTCATGCGCAAAGGAACTCGTTTGAGTGCCGTTCGACGCAACATCCACCGGCGCGTGGGAGCGGAGCCGTGTCTCTCCCCGAGCCCAGCGCAGCACTCGAATCGACGCCCATGGGGTCACGACAAAGGCGATCAGAAGCGAAAAGAACATCGCGGCGCTGGCCCCGATTGGGATCGGGCGCATGTAAGGTCCCATCAGTCCCCCCACAAAGGCCATCGGCAATACGGCAAAGATGACCGCGAACGTGGCGAGAATCGTCGGATTGCCGACCTCGCTGACTGCGGCCACGGCAATGGCCGGCCAGCTCCGGTTCCGGTGCTGCGGCAAATGAAAATGCCGCACGATGTTTTCCACCACCACAATGGCGTCATCGACCAGAATCCCAATCGAAAAGATCAGGGCGAACAACGTAATGCGGTTCAGGGTGAATCCATACAGGTAAAACACCAGGAGGGTGAGCGCGAGAGTGGATGGAATGGCGACCGCCACGATGATCGATTCGCGCCAGCCCAAAGTAAACAGGATCAACAACGATACGCTGACCACCGCAATGGCCATATGAAACAGCAGTTCGTTCGATTTCTCCGCGGCCGTTTCCCCATAATGCCGCGTCACGCTCACCCCAACCTCGCCGGGCAGAATGCGGCCCTTGAGCTCGTCCACTTTGCGCAACACCTCGTTGGCGACGGAGATGGCGTTGGCGCCCGGCCGTTTGGCCACGCTGATCGTTACAGCCGGTTGTTCTCCCGCTTGCGGGGCCGACGCAATCCCCTGGCCAAAGAAAACGTATTGCGAAGGTTCCTCGGCGCCATCCACAATATCCGCCACTTCACGCAAATACACCGGCTTGCCCCCAAACACGCCCACTACCACGTTGCCCACCTCGCGGGCATCCGACAGAAAAGCCCCGGTCTCGATGGCGATCTCCCGGTTGTTGCTGGTCAGGGTGCCCGAGGCAAACTGTCGATTCGCCTGGCGCAAGGGGGGAATGATGCCGGCCGGACTCAGGTTTCGAGCGGCCATTCGCGCGGGATCCAACAGAACGCGGACCTCACGCCGGGCGCCTCCCAGGATCATAGTCTCGGCCACCAACGGGATTTGTTTGATTTCTTCCTCGACCTGGGCCGCCAACCGCCGAAGCCCGAGGTGATCGTAGCTGTCGCTATGGAGTGTCAGCGCCAGGATGGGCACATCGTCGATCGACTTCGCTTTGATGAGCGGCTGCGACACGCCGTGCGGGATCCGGTCGAAGTTCGACTGCAATTTCTGGTTCAGTTTGACCAGGCTTTCCTCGATATCTTCCCCCACTTTAAACCGGACAATCACCAGACTCTGACCCGGCTGCGAAGTCGAATAGATATACTCGACCCCGGGAATCTCCCAGAGCAACTGCTCCATGGGACGCGTCGCCCGTTCCTCGACCTCCTGGGCGCTGAAGCCAGGCATCGAGACCATCACATCGATCATCGGGACTTTGATCTGGGGCTCTTCCTCTCGCGGAAGCATCACCACCGCCGCCAGCCCCAGGAGAATCGAGGCAATGACCACCAACGGTGTGAGCTTGGAATCGATGAACGCCTGCGCCATCCGCCCCGCCAAGCCTGCGTGGCCGGCCAATGGCTCGTCCGATGCCGGTTTCATCGTTCAACCTCCACCGGTTGTCCGTCGCGGAGCGCCGGCGCCCCTCGCACCACCACCGTCTCCCCCGCGACAAGTCCGGCCAGAATCTCCCGATCCGTCCCATGTTCTTTTCCGGTTTTGACCAGGCGCAGGCAGGCCCGATTGGTTTCCACCACAAAGGCCAGCTCGAGTTGTCCACGCGGAACCACCGCCTCGCGTGGAATCCGCAAAATAGGGCTTTCGCCCAATGGAATCGACACCCGCCCGAATTGGCCGGTCCGCAAATGCGGATTTCTAGGAAGATCGAGTTTGATTAAAAAGGTCCGGCTGTTGGGATCCGCCACCGGGGCAATCTCGACTACTTGCCCCGTAATAGGCTCGGCATGATGCGCAATCCGCACCGTCAAACGGTCGCCCAGCTTGATCTGCTCGATCAAGGCCTCCGGAACGTCGGCTTCAAAGCGCAGGAGTTGCGGATCTTCGAGCTCCAGTAAAGGCCGGCCCGGTGCCCCCAGATCCCCCGCTTCGGCAAGCTTGCGCGTCACCAAGCCGCCAAACGGCGCCGTGACGCGCGTATAACCCAGCATGGTTTCCGCTTCCTTGACCGCCGCCTCCGCGACACGAAAACGCGCCTGCACCGCCTCGAACTCCTGCGCCGTGGACACCTTTTGGTCCAAGAGAGACTGCGCCCGTTTGAGATCGCCGTTCGCCTGCTCGCGCAAGGCAACCGCCTGATCCAGCCGGGCGCGTATCTCCTGGGCGTCAATCACGGCCAGTTCTTCGCCCGCCTGGACTTGTTGACCCAGCGCCACCCGCAGTTCGGCAATCCGACCGCTGACCTTCGGCTCCACCGCCGCTCGAGTCTTGGCCCGGACTGTGCCCACCACATCCTCGACCGCCTGATGCCGCCCCTGTTCCACTCGAGCCACCTGAACCGACACAGGAGCATCCTGAATCTCGCCTCCCGCACGCTCCCGGTGATCCGAATGACAGCCAGTCAACGCCCCTAAACCGATCCCGGTTGCCGCCATAAAAACAAAAAATCGTTGTTGTTCCTTTTTCATAAAAAAACCTAATTGCTGAAAAGATCGGCCTGGCGCTCGATCCGCTTTTCGACGCTCCCGCAGACGTGCCGGCAAAGATCCAAAATCGAACGGTCCGCAATGTGGTAATACGCCAGCAACCCCACCTTGCGCCGCCCCAATATGCCCGCGTCGATCAACACACCCAAATGACGCGATACATTGGTCTGAGTCAGCCCGGTGGCGCTGATCAGCTCGCCCACGTTCCGCTCCCCGCCCGCCAGCGCCTGAATCAACCGCAGCCGATTCGGTTCTCCCAGGGCC
>Ga0209310_1000769_pt1 | contig 30648 bp, 32 predicted proteins | sample AD_UKC030_MetaG_FD_184415 | JGI IMG/M metagenome (GOLD analysis project Ga0209310, IMG submission 184415) | Active sludge microbial communities of municipal wastewater-treating anaerobic digesters from USA - AD_UKC030_MetaG (SPAdes) (version 2) | ecosystem: Engineered > Bioreactor > Anaerobic >...
GACGCTTTCGCCCCGCCGGAGCATCGGCACCGCAAGCATCCGGCGAGCCTCGAGTTCTTGCTTGGTTCCTCGTTTTGGCATACCTCAGGCATTAAGCACAGTTAGACCGTAGAAACAAGGGTCAATAAACATAATTCAGTCAGCAATGCGTAAGGCGTTGCACTGCTTTTTGTTGAAATACTCAGCCAAACCGTATTTTCTCAACTTTCTTGAGACTGGATCAATCAGAAAAACCCAACCATCACCCAATGGTACCTCTTCTGCAAAGTATTCACTATTCTCACTGCACTGTATGTGGCCGCAGTATTGGCCAAATAGCAATCCATAGAACCCAAAAGGATTGACATTGAGCAACGCCAGAACGTGGAAATCCTTATATTTGAACACATTGGTCAGTTTAGGATCCGCATTCGGCCAGACTTGACCATGAAGCGGAAATGAGCCTCTCTTATCCTTGTCGGGTTCCCAAAGAAACTCTCGCAACAAGTCAGCTTCGTGACATCTTGAATACTTCTCTCCAATAACAAAGTGCGCTAATCCCAATGCCATCTTAACAAATGCTCGATCAAATGAAGTTACATCAAAGGTAAGCTTCACAGACATCTTTGGAGACGGTATGCTCTTTACCTCTGCACTTTCAAGCAACGTCTCGATGTCCAGTGAGTTTCCTCCTCGCTTGGCAATCTTCTTGTTGATATTCACAAGGATTTCCATAAGTTGGTCATCGGTGCAATTAATAGTAATCTCTTGTTGCCCAGCCCCAGGTTTCCATTCAACCTTCGGCTTAACGAACAGCCTCTTCTGCTCCTGAGAAAAAGAATATACTGCGGGAACTCCATCAATTGTTCCCTGGAATTCGACGGTAGGCAGAGCGCCTCCATGTCCTTTGATACCTCTATGAAATCTCTCCACGGAGAAATACCAACTATTCAGCATTGGTGAATCCACTTCGGATCCTAGTTGATTATTGGAATTCTTGCAGACATCAATCACTAGCTGATTACTTCCTCCTGCTGCATATGGCAGAATATGCTCTTTTGAGAATTCGACGCCTGCCTGATGGTCCTCGTTGTGATAGGGACAGTACATTCTCTCCCCCCTTCACCAGTAGTAGGAAACCTGGAGCGGCAGGTTGAAGAACTGCCGCAGCAGGCCCCCTCCGATCGCGTACGTGTACGAGAACCCCAGCCCGACAAAGACCACGTTCGCCAGCCGGTAGTCGAGGGAGGCTCCGACCGAGACCGTGAAGGCGCTTTCGCCCCAGTCCCCGAGTCCCAGGCCGTAGTCCAGGCCCTCCTCGTTGAGGAGCTTCGCGTCGTGGTAGGTGCTCCAGGACCAGCCGATGTTCCCCTCGATGTACGGGGCCAGGTTGTAGCCGGAGAAGAGCTTGTACTTCAGGCCGACGCGGGGGTGGTAGACCCGGGAGGAGAAGTCCAACGAGCCCGTGTAGTCGAGCCCGTCGGAGCTCACGGTGTAGCCCGACGAGGAGGCATCGAACATCGAGAAGAGGAACTCGGCCGTCAGGGAGAGGTCGTCGAGAACACCATAGGAAAGGAGGATCCCCACGTCCCAGGTCGCGACCGCGATCTCGGCCGCCGACTTCGGGGAGAAGTCCGGGAGCAGCAGTCCTACCTCGGCCCCGAGGGTGATCTCCGTCTGCTCTGCCCGGGCTTCGCCCGGGCTGGCCAGGAGCAATCCAAGAAGCAGGAGCAGGCCGGTGAACTCCGCTGCCCTCATTGTCCCGCCTCCGCCTTGGCCTCACCGATCGTCCCCGGCGCGAAGAAGGCTGGGACGGTGAGATTCAGGAGGACCTTTCCTTCCTGCAGGTCCCCAGTGGCCAGGAATCTGGCCATGATCTTGGCCGCTTCGCTCTCGTTCGTCTTCACCCAACCGGCCCGAACGGCCTCCCCCGTCACCAAGTTAATGAGCGCCGCGCGCCAGTGCCCCTGGCGCCGCTCGACCGTGGCCAGGCGGCCAGCCCCGAGCCGCTTCCCGAGGGCCTTCCAGCGCCGTTCCTGACCCACCAGGGCCGGAAAAGGATGGGCTTCCAGGGCAGCCTCCAGAGCGAGGTCCAGATCCATCTTGAGCCCCGAGGCTCCGAGCCGGACCTGTTTCTCGATCACCAGCGGTCCCTTGGATAGGTGAACTCGGTACTCCCCGACGGGATGAGCGCCCTTGTAGGGAGTCCGTCCCACCTTCACGCCATCGAGGCGAACCACCGCACCCTCCGGCTGGGTCGTGATGGTCACCTGGCCGCGGCTCACAGGGGCCTTTCGAGCCTCTTCCAGGAGGTTCCTGATGGCGGGCGAGTATTCGGCCGGGTCCAGCTTGTGGCCCGGCCGGGCGCGAAGTACCTCGGAGAAGGCAGCCAGGGCACCGGGCCTGTCAGAGAGCTCCAACCTGGCCTTCGCGATGAGCACCTGGGAGTCGATCCACAGGAGCCACTTCGCCGGACTCTCGGGGCACCGAGCGATCCCGCCCAGAAGGCCCTCTAGAGCGGCCAGGGCCTCCTTCTGTTCGAACCGGTATGCCTGCTCGTAAGCGAGGCTGTAGGACTTCCGGAGGCTCTCGTAGCTCGCCGTGCCCCGCTCCGGCACTCCCAGGCGGGCCCGAAGTTCCTTGACCGAGAGCACGGCATTCATGGAGCCCGAGAGGTGCCGGTGGACCTCCTGGGCGGCGTCGAGGACCTCGCCGTTCCCCTGCGCGCCCCGGGACTCCAGCAGGGCGACGACCGCCACCCCAGACGGGTCGGAGGAAGCCACCTGAAGCAGAAGAAGCGCCCAGATCACTTGAGGCCTCCCTGGTCAGGTTGGGAAGGCCCCCCGCGGACGCAGAGCCCCCGGAGACCTGATGGGACTCGACGAGCACGGTCCAGGAGGCCCGGTGAGGCAGCGAGCCTCAGCCCGAAGCCAGGAACCAGGACGAAGGCCTCCACGAGGGCAGACCAGAGCCTGAGAGAAACCGCACTGCCGCGCCTGCCCCTGCGGGACCTGGAGCGGCAGACTCGCCCCGTCAAACCAGCATTGAGAACAAGCCGCCCTCGAGGATGCCCGGCTGGGGCGGTCCCAAGCGCGTAGCCCGCAGTCACCACCGGCCCTCGCCCCTGCCCCTTACTCAAGCCTTCATCTCGAGGATTGCCGCCGGGGTCTTGTCCCCCGGCCCCCTGGGTGCTCCTGCCCTTACCTTGAAGGAAGGTGTTGGCCTTGAGGCCAGGGCCTTTGCCCTGTTCCTGTCCCTTCCCCACGCCGGTCCTCCGGCGCAAGAGGCCCTGCTGTTGCCCGTCCTGCCTCATCAGAACTCGACCCCTTCGAGGCTCACGACCCGCTTCTTCCCGGCCGATTCGTGAACCTTGATGGTGTAGGAGGCCGATGCCGTGTCCTCGGTGATCGGAATGACCGCCATTCCTCGGGCCCTTTGATCGAACCGCAGTTGCGGGCAGACCCCTTTTTCCCACTGGACCAGCGCTTCGAGCGGCTGGGATTCCTCGCCCGTCCGGCCGAGGAACTCGACCTTGTCGAGAGCGAAGTCCGTCTTGGACCTGTTCTGGATCTCGAAGTCGATGAAGAGGTGGTCCCCGATGTGGCAGATCCGGTAGGCCCAGACGACGAGGAGGTCGTTCATTGCCCGCTCGCGGATTTCCGAGCAGTTGAACCTCTTCATGATCCCGGTTGCCATGCTCTCCAGGGTCTTCTTGTGGACTTCAGCTTCGAGGTTCTCCGCCCGCTGCCGGAACTCCTCCTCGATCTCCGCGCGGACCTGGTCCTTCAGCTCCTTCTGCCTGAGGCGCCTGGCTTCGTTCGCGGGATCCTTGAGCTCGAGGAGCTCGACGCCTTTCTTGGAGGTGATCTGGATTTCGAGGATCAGGTTGATCCCCGAGTCGAGGGTCAACTGCACGTTGGTGGCGATCCCGTCCAGGCTGACCGCGGCTTCGGGATTCACACCTTGCGGCAGGGTCGGCCACAGACGAATGACCTGCTGCTCCCCTTCCTTGGCCATCTCGGCCTTGAGAATGGCCATGGTCCCGACCGCCGGCGGGCTCACGACGTTCTCACCGACGGGCAGACGAACGAGGAAGACCGTTCCGAGCTGAACCCGGACCCGGATCTTGTTCGACTGGCCGGGGACAAGCGAGAAGGTCAGGGAGGACTCGTGGCAGTACCCCAGCTCGTCCTCGACGCAGAACTTCTCGGCCGCCGGGGCTGCGCCCCCGGCTTCAAGTGCAATGAGAACGGCCAGAACGCTCTGAAGAATCATGCTGTCACACCCTCACAGGAGGTTTTCCCCGACCCGGAGACGCTGGCTGGACCCTGAACCCTGGAAAGAAGCCCTGCCCCCGGGTGCTCCCCATGGAGAAAGAGAGATCTCGTCTTCGGGGCTGTCCACAGCCCGGAAGCCGTCCCGCTCCGGGACCCCCTGCCGTCTCTCCATGTTCGCCACGTTTGCTCTCTGTAGCACGTCCATCTGACATTGCCCCGGAGAGGACTCAAACAGGTGACCTCCCGCCGAAACGGGAGCGGTCTCCTGCCACCCAGATACATCCCTGCGGTGCTGCCCTGTTCTTCCCGCATGAACCATAGCCAACCTACCCCGCGGTGACAACATCAAAAACGAGTCCTGCTGGTAGCTCCAACACCTTGTTCTGGAAACCGAATTCCGCGCTTCGCCCACTCGCCTCCCGATCGAGATCGTTCAGGCCATCGCTCGTCATTTCATCCACGAGCTGCGCGCCCACCGGCGAGGCCAAGCCACCCACCACGGTCGTTGCCGCCCGGAGCAAGCCAACCCCTCCTCCGGCCACCGCCCTCGTCCCCCGGCTCGGATCCTCGCGCCGCCGCTTGACTACCTTCGCTCGCAGCCCAGGCAGGCCGTTCTGGACCGCGTAGGCCTTCAGGGGGAGCTTCTTCCCGCCCACGACCGCCGTGTGGAAGTTGAGGAGCACCCGTTCGTCTGAGCCTCGAAAATCTCCCTGGAGGGTGGCTCCGGCTGGAACGATGGTCCGGCCGTCGGAGCCTCGGATCGGTTCGACCACCTTGGCGAGGACCGCGGTCCCGCTGAAGGCCGTGCTCACCCCCACCTGGAGCTTCACCTTGAAGGAAGCCCCGGCCGGGACGGTCTCCTTCCCGACCTCCGCTCCGCCTTCGAGCTTGATCGTCCCGGGCTGTAGGTACCCTGCGAGAATGACCCGCTCCTTCTCGACCTTGTCCGCGGGGGTGGGAGGGACTTCAGGAGGCGGTGGTGCGGAAGGGGCAGCCCGCCTCTTGTAGGGCGGTAGGTGATGAATGTAAAGAGGCGCATTCTGGACGGCAACGGGCGCTGGTTGAGGCGGCTCGATCTTCTCTGCCTTGGCGACAGCGGCGAGGCTGGCCGCGAGCGCATTGGCATTCCGCTTCCGGGCGGCCTCCTTCCTGTCCGCATCCAGGAGGAGCCTTTCGACCTCCTCCTTCTCGAAGGGCTTGTCTCGAACTTCGGGCGTCTCGAGCTCCGGGAACTCGGCCCGGGCCGCCGAAGGGTCCTTGGCTTCGTTCGAGCTGCTCGACCCGCACATCGCGGAGCCGATCATGACCACTGCGAGGAGCACGCCCCCCACTGGAACCAGGAGCTCCGGCCTGCCTCGGACCCTGTCGCGGAGGCGTTCGGGAGGGACTTCCCGCGCGATCTCGGCGGGACCTTCCGGCTTCACTTCCGGGCTGGCCGGCCCGACAGCAGCCGGGATGGCGAACTCACCGAGGGAAGGCTCCACCTCCTCCAGGTCTTCGGGCTGAACGACCATGACCTCGGAGCCGGTCAGGTCCTCGGAGAGAGCGCTCGAAGGCCCCCCAGTCTTCCGCCCGTCTGCGCAACCCGCGCCGGGCGCGCCCGGCCGGGGGTTGAGGTGCACCACGACCGTCTTCTGATCGTCCCCACCGCCCTGGCTCCCCACTTCTGGGAAGCAGCCGAGGTAGTCGTCATTCTCCATCAGATCACCCCCTGGCGATGAAGGCTGGAGGGCAAAGCCAAGGACAGAGACCCTTTCACGAGGGAAGCGCCCCGATCCTGAGATCCCAGCTCCGCCAGGTGGGCAACGTCTCCGGCGGCCTGCCCGGCCGCCTCGACGGTTCCCTTGCCTGCCCCTTGAGGAAAGGTGTTGGCCCCTCTGGGTTGGCCCTTGCCCTGTCCCCGAGCCGCGCCAGCAGCAGAATCGGCCTTGCAGTCCATCCTCTCACCCCCTCGCGGCCTGGTGTTCCCTGCCCTGCGTCTTGCGCCTCGGTCTCGTCGGTCCTCCAGAGCGCCGGACCGGCCTGGAGAAGGACTCCTGCCTGGGTCCTTCGAACCCCAGGATCGACAGCCATCCCAACCGGCAGGCCTCTTCGAAGGTGCGAATGTCCCCGCTGCCCGGCCCCACATCGTTGATCTCGAGGATGCCCACGCGGCACGAGAGCACCGTCCCGCGTCCACCCTGGGCCCTGGATGGTCGTCCCCGTCTCAACCTTGCAGGCATTCCCTTCGCGGCTTTCATTCGTCTGGCTGGTGCCGGTCTCTTCCTGTTCGAAGGTGTCATGCTGGCTTCCTCTGGAGTGCGAACGCCTCGAGGTCCTGCTGGCTGTCGAAGAACCGTGTGTGGCAGAAGTCCACGAGGAGCCCGTGGATGGAGATCTTGGTCACGGGGACTCGCTGGATGACGATCTGGGACATGAAGAACCGGGATACCTCTCCGTTCCCCTCGAGCTCCCCGAATCTCGGCGCGAAGAGCATCTTTCCGGTCACGAGGACGTGGACCTTCCCGGTTGTTTCCTCCGGCCTGTAGGCCCCGATCCTGACCTTCCAGTCCGTGATCAAAGAGCGGATGTTCTGCCCCTCGTACTGCTTCCGTCGGGCGAGCTCCGCTTCGTCCGCCGCGACCACCTGGCGGAAGGTAGGGGTCATCATGGCGAGGGAGGCGTTGAGGTCGTCCGTGACCGCCGCGGAATCGACGCCGACGTAATGGCGAACGAACTCCTCGACGAAGAACTCGACCCGCACATCCTCGAGCTTCTGGCGGGGGGTGACGGTGTCCTCGAAGAGGACCGGCCGCCCCTGGGAGTCGAACACGACGACGGGGATCGGCTTCGCGATCGCCGCGAGGGCCAGGAAGAGGGAGCAGATGCTCACCAGGCCCAGGATGCCCATCCCGAACCAGAGCCTTCGGCCCATGGAGCGGCGGAAGGACTCCAGCTCGTAGAACCGAGGAACCACGGCTTCATGCTTGGCCATGAGCACACCCCACGAAGAAGGAGTAGTTGGCCAGAACCAGGAACCCCAGGAACAGGAAGAGCTGCAGGGAAAGGCTTCCCTTCAAGGGTAAAGCAAGACCCAACCCCGACCGGGAGCACCTTCCTTCGAGGTGAACCCCACCGGCCCGGCAAGCAGAGCCGGAACCATGCGTCCCGCCTTCAGCGCCGCCCTGCTCTGCCTCCCCTTCGAGGAGAAGGCTCTCTTCCTGGCCGGTTGCCCCTCGGGCAGCAGCGCCCAGCCCCCAGGCCCGACCCTCGAGGAAGAAGGACCTGTCCCTCTCCTGACCTTCCTGTTGCGCTCCACCCTTGAGGAAAGGTGTTGGCCTTTCAGGATTGGTTCCTGTCCTGCAGCCAGTCTCACCCCCACCGCGGCACCGATCCGAAGAAAGCATGGAGTCCGCGTGGTCCCTTGAAGGGCCTTTCCCTGGTGGGAAGGCCCTTCTGTCGAAGGGATCGAGGAATCCCTTCCCCTCCCTTCCCCCGAAGTGTTCCCCTCGGCCCTGGGGCCGCAGGCCCCAGCTAGACCCTCTAAAGCGGCAACTCCCCAATACCTGCATCACTCTCACAGAAAGGCTCTCACCAATGCAGATCGGGTCTTGTGCCGCGACGTGTGCGGCGCCATCCTGCTTTGCGGTTCCTGGCTTCATCGTTCGTCCAGCTTCTGTTCCCTCGGCTTCTCCGAAGCCGAAGGCGATGTTGTTCCAGCCCCTCCGAGCCTTCCCCGGAGCCCGCCCGCAAGGCGGCCGACTGCGCCGCCGGCGGTCTTCGCCATCCCGTACCCGACCCTCATGGCCACGGCGGATAGAATTCCCCCCAGGAACCCTGCCGACTCTCCTCGGACGATCTTCCTGCTGATGAACGGCGTGAAGATGCAGAGGAACGCGAAGGCCGTGTTGATCGCCCAGAACTTGAAGAGGGTGAAGAGGACTCCGTCCACCTCGATCTTGTCGATCTCCTGCCTCACCTCAGCGGCTGCGTCGTCGTTCCCGATGACCTCGTGGACCTCCGCGACGTTCTCCATCCGATCGACCTTGTCCCAGATGGTTTCCAGCTCCGCCATGCGGGCGAGCTGGCCCTGGAAGCAGGCGAAGAGGAGGGTCGTCACGATCTGGAAGGTGAGCGGCCAGATCCCGACCTCGATGACGTTCGTGATCCACCCCTTGAAGGTCCCCATGCCCGGGAAGACGCCGATGGGCACGGCCACCGTGCCGGAGAAAAGGACCAGGGCGAACATGACCGGCCAGAGGATGTCGATCACCACGAGCTTGATGACCATCATCCCCATGAGCTGCAGGTAGGTCACGAGGCAGATCCAGAAGACCGGGGAGAAGAGGGCCGCCACGTAGTCGACGAGGTCCGGGTCCTGAACACCCTTGAAGGCTGCGGTCCAGGCCGAAGCGGCAAGCTCGGACACGTTCTTCTCGAACATCTGCTCGGACAGGTAGTGCATGGACGAGGCGAAGAAGTCGCCGATGGGCTGGATCGTGTTGAGCACGATCATGGCCGCGCCGATCTTGAGGATCGGCGTGACGAAGTCCGCCTGGCCGTGGTTCAGGAAGCGGTAGAGCGCAACGAGCATCCAGGTGGCAAGCGCGGTCCCGAGGAGGGCAGAGCCCAGGCCCTGGAGGGTCGCGAACCCCTCGATCTGGGAGTAGGACGAGGTGATGAGCTGGAAGGTATCCATGGGTGGGGCCTACTCCTCGAGCATCCCGCCGCCCGGCCGGAGGATCCGTTCCATGTTCGTCTGCATCCCCTCGGCCAGCGCCCTGCTTCGCCTGCCCGAGGTGTCCCGGGCCTGCTCCCGAGCGGCCAGCTCGGCCTTGTAGAGGTTCAGGAACTCGGTCGAGTTCACGAGTTGCTGATGAGCCGATTGCGCGGTCGTGGCCTGGGCCATGAGCTCCAGGTTTCCGCTCTCTTCCGCGTCCGCGACGAGGTTTGCGACCTTCTGGGCGAGGGTCGCGAGGGCGGTGTTCTGGACCGCGACCTCCATCTGCATTCCGCTCTTCCGGTAGAGGCCCCAGATCTTGATGTCCACCGGGCTCGGGTTCTGGCGGTAGGTCATGGCTTCCGGGAAGACCATGGGCCAGATGGTTGCTTTGTAGGTGTGGGTCAGGACCCGTTCGACGACCTTGGCCATCTTGTGGTCGTAGCTGTTCCAGTAGGAGAAGAAGTGCCCTCCGTCGATCTCCTTCCCCTGCTCTGCCATGAGGTAGATGTCGTGCTCCATCTTGGCCAGGTCCGGAAAGGCCTGGTAGAGGCCGGCTTTCGCGTCCCGGGACAGGTCCTCCAGGGAGTAGTTCCGGACCGCCTGGTAGGCGCGGTAGGACTGGCGGGCGACGGCCAGGGCCTCGTTCCCCGCCTGCACGACCGACCTCATGTTGGAGAGGATGGAGGTCACGTTCGTGAGCTCGTCGAGCTCCGTGGCCAGGAGCTGCGCCATGAGTTCGTTCTGACCTGAGAGCCAATCCCCCTGGCCCAGGTCTATGAAGGCCCAGCTCCGCTGGGGGATGAGAACCAAAGCCAGGACCAGACCCAGACAAGTTAGGAACGCGGACGAACCAGAACCTTTCCTCAAGGGTGAACCAGCACCAGGGCCAAGATGGGCAGCCCCGCGAGGCGCGGGGGCGGCAGCCGCTGACGGCAGCGAAGAATAGGAGAAGACCTCTCTCTTAGGGTGAACGCCAAGCCGCACAGCGGCCAGGCGACACCGTCCCGACCTGCCCCGAGTTCGCCCCTGGCCCCACCCCTGAGGAGGAAGGTCTGCCTTACGGCCCCGGCCCTCGCCCTTTCTTTCCTTCGTTCCCTGATGCTCACCTTGAGGAAAGGTGTTGGCCTTGTTGTCCTGCCCCTGGTCCCCAGCGGCCGAAGGCCGCCCAACGGCCCTGTCCCGGCGCTGGCCCTGGCCCCCGCCCGCCCGCGCTGCCCCGCGCGGGGCCGCCCCGGCCGGCGCGGCCGACTGCAGAGAGCAGGAGAAGGAATCTCCTCGAGGGTGACCCCCAGCCAGCATCGCAACCCCGTCGAAGTCGTCCCGCAGCTGCCCCGCGATGCTTCGGGCCTTCCATCCCGACCCTCGAAGAAGGGCCCCCTGGCCAAAGAGCCCTTGGCTCTCGACCGCACGGGCTGCCGAGTGTTCGCCGCTTCCTGCCCCTGTTTTCTGCTCCCCACCTTGAGGAAAGGTGTTTACCTTGTTGCCCTGGCTCTGTTCCCCAGCGGCCGAAGGCCGCCCAACGGCCCTGCCCTGGCCCTGCCTCCACCCTTGAGGAGAGGTGTTCGCCCTGTTCTGGTTCATCTTCCTTCCCTCCCCTGTTCCGCCTTCACTCGGTAGGCAATGTGCTCCAGGACCTCGTGCTCCGGCCTTCCTGGATTGGCCAGGAAGTACCGGCGCTGCAGCTCCCGGTCCTCGGCGTCCGAAGTGCAGATCTCGTAGTCCAGCGGCGACAGGTCGATGTGCAGGACCGAGGTGATGTAGCTCTTCTCCCGAGTTCGCTGGTCCGCGACCTCGGTCCTGATGAGCGCGCTCGAGTACTTCCCCTTGATCGTCCGAAGGCCGTCGAAGAGGTGCTTTTCCCTGCGCTGGAACTGGTAGTCCGCGGCGATGAGCTTCCGGCCTGCCTCGTCGGAGGCGTGAGAGAGGAAGATCTGGGTTGTCGAGTTGAGCTTCACCGTGCTCGCGAGGGCGCTCTGCCGGTAGGTGTGGTAGCTCTGGGTGACCGTCCAGACGGATGTCCGATGCTTCCGGGCCGTGGAGTAGAGCTCGTCCAGGAGTCCGACCATCTCCGGCCGCTTGATGAGCTGAGCTACCTCATCGAGGAGGACGTACTTGTAGCCCGGGTCGCCGGCGTCGAAGGCCAGGGACTTCACCCACTGGGTCGTGAGGAACACGACCGCCTGAGCGATCCGAGCATCCAGGGAGTCGATCCCGTAGAGGTCGAGAATCAGGAACGGGGAGTCCGGCGTGGCCGTGCTCTGGCGGTTGAAGAGCCGAGCGGAGCCGCTGCTCAGGAAGCCCCCGAGGAGCCGGAGGACCACGCTGAGCTTCTCCCGATCGATGTCCCCAGCTCGCACGGAGTAGTCCTTCAGGGTATCGAAGAGATCGGTGTAGATGGGCGCCCGGTCCTGGATCCTTCGGTAGGTGTCCCGGATTCCCCGCTGAATGATGTGCCGGTAGAGCTGCTCCTCCTTCGTCTGGCCGGTGTTGGAGAGGAGGATGTCGGTCAGGACGGTCAGGAAGGTCTCGACCTCGCCGAGGACCTCCCCGCGGTCGTCGAGGGCCTTCTCCGGAGGCGGGAACGGGTTCAGGGCGTAGTCGGAGGCCAGGACCGGAATGAACTTCCCGCCGAACATCTTGGCCAGCATGAGGTAGGACGACTTCGTGGCTCCGGCGAAGTCCACGACGATGAGCCGGCCCTTCGTGCTGTTCGAGAGGATCGAGGTCGCGATGAGGAGGTTGCAGAAGACGCTCTTTCCAGAGCCCGAGGCCCCGAAGATCGTGGCGTTCCAGTTGTCCCGGGAGCGTTCGAACGGGTTGAAGGAGTAGAGCTCCCCGCGGTCGGTCCGGACGAGCATGACCGGGTCCCTGTCCCCGTGCCGTTCCTGGAAGAGGGGCAGGCAATCGACCGCGTTGTTCGAAGTCACCAGGAGGAGCCGTTCACTCGTGGCGGCCATTCCCGGGAGGGTCTTGAAGAACTCCCGGTCGTGCGCGTACCGCTCGGAGAAGAAAGCGTACTGCTTGGTTCGGGCCTTGTCCTGGAAGGCCCGGACCCGGCGCGTAAGCTCGGCGACCGAGGGAGCCGAGAGCGCAGCCTGGGCCGAGAGGAGCACCAGCCGCTGACCTGATTCCGCGAGGAGCTCCGCCAGCTCCTCGCCTTCCCGAACGCGTTCCGTCCGCTTGAAGTCCTCGATGTTCCCGCCCCGACCCGCGTCCGCCTTGGCGAACCGCCGCTGCTGGTTGAGGGAAGCGTGGAACCGGCGCTGGTCGGGGATCCGGACGGAGATCGAGAGGCGGAAGTCGAAGTCCAGGTGGTAGAAGAGCTCGGGGTCCGCGAACTGCGTTTCCTGCGGGAGCGACTGGAGGGAGAGCGTCTGGACGAACTGGTCTCCGACCCGGAGCCAGTCCGGGCTCCACTCCAGGTCCGACTGCATGAGGTGTTCCCGGAGAGTTCGGACCCGAAGCCGGGAGTCGCGTCTGAGGGCTTCCTCGGAGGCCAGCTCAGGTCCCGGCCGGAAGGCCGGCTGGACCGGCTGGCCCGGGTTCAGGGCCTTGAAGTAGAGCCCCTGGAGGGCCTCCTGGTCCATAGTCCGAGACTTGATCCCAGTGGCTTCCAGCATCGAGTGGACCTTGGCGGACAGCTCCTCGAGCTCCCGGAGGCGCGCAAGGTGGGCTGCTTCGCTGAGGGAGCGGAACTCCTGGGCTCCGAAGCCCCGGAGGAGGCCGGTGAACAGATAGACCGAGTGCCTCCTGAGGTTCGACCGTTCCAGGTGCTCGATCCTCCGCTGCCGCTGGAGGGCCAGAACCGGGTGATCCGGCTGTGGAGCAGCCTCGAAGGCCTTGAACAGGTCGAAGTAGTCCCCGTGGGAGTCGAGAACCACCTGTAGGAAGGTCTGCTCTGGCAGCAGCTCGACGAGGTCCTGGTACAGGGCGTTGGCCGAGGAGACGAGGGTTGCTCCGGGCATGTGCTCCGAGTCGAGCCCCTGAAGCTCGAGGCCCTGGAGGTAGACCCCCTGGGTCGTGACGATGGTCGAATCGACCACGTCCCAGAGGCCCAGGAGGGCCGCCGGATGCGCCAGACGAGCCTGCTTCCGGGCTACCGCCACGGGAACCTCCGGTAGGTCGCGTCGCGTTCGCAGAGGTTCCAGCGGGGCGGGGAGAGCCGAGCCCGAGCCAGGATCTCAAGGTGGTCGATCCGGTCGTGGTCGAGCTTCCGGTGGGCCACGAGGGCCAAGGCGGAGGCGACGAAGAGGCCGATCCCAACGCTCCAGTGGACCGTGACCGTGAGCCAGATCCCGAGGGCAGCCGCGGCACCGAGTACCCATTTGTCCCAGATCGAGAAGTGGAGCACTCCCCTCGCCTTCTTGGCCTGGTGGGCGAACACCTTGTTGCCGCCATCACTCACAGGCCACCCCACACTCCCCAGGCCTCGCCTTCCGGCGAGGGAGAGCAGCCCGATCAAGCCCGAGCCCGAAGCCCGGGAGCAGGGCGAAGGCCCTGGCCCGAGTCCGGGCCTGGGAAAGCAGGCCAGCGCCTCGGGAGACGAAGGTCCCCGAGGGCTGGAGGCCAGCAGCCAGGAACCCACGCGGGGAGGCCCCCGAGGGGCAGAGAACCCCGGAGCCAGGGCCTCCATTGAGGTTGAAGCAGAAGGCACCGGAGGCCTCACGGGCATCCAACTCCATCCCATCCCGAGGGACCACCTCCAGGCCGCCAGCGACCCCGGCCGCCCCCTCGGGGAGGCCTGTCCCAACCCCTGAGGAAAGCCCTTCATCGAGGTCCAGGCAGGAGGAGGCGGGGACCGCCTGGTCAGCCCGCCGCCCTGCCCCGAGGCCCAGCGAGGGGCCTTCCTGGCCCTCAGCGGCCTCCTGGGCCGCCCTCTCGGGGAGGTCAGCCCCAACCCTTGAGGAGGGCCCTTCTTGGAGGTTCTGGAAGGTGTGCCCTGCGAGGTTGCCGGTCCCAGGACCGGCAGCCTCAACGAGGTCGGTCTCGGCGGGCCCACCTTCGAGCCAGTCCCAGCCGTCCAAGATGGCATTCGAGGCATCCAGCCACCCGGCCGCCCGGTCCAGCCCCTTCTCGCCCTCCCGGCCTTCACCTTGAAGAGAAATGCCCTCGCCCTGATGTTGGTCCCTGCCCTGTTCCTGCCCGTCCTGGTCGGCAGGACCCGTGAGGCCCCATCCCTCGAAGCCCTTTCCGTGAGGGAAGCTGGCCAGGTCCACCCCCAGCGCGGCACCGGAGTGACTCCCGAAGCACCGCGCAGTCCCTTGGCAGGTCCCCGAATCCGACAGAAGGACCGGCCGGCCAAGGGGTCGAGGAAAGGTGTTGGCCCGATTGCCCTGGTGCCCAGCGGTCGAGGGCAGCCTCGAGACCCTTCTCTGGTCTTCACCTTGAGGAAGCCCTTCCTGGCCCTTTTCCTCACCCGCGCCAGCGGCCCCTTGCTGATGCTCCGCTGCCTCTCGCCGAGGCCTCGCTCTGCGATGTCCAGCGGCCCCATGATTCTTGGGGCGGGACGACCCCGCCGCCCCACATCGGGACTGCCCCCGGGCCGATGCCGCTGCCCAATCCTCGTGGTCTTGGCCTTCCACTTGAGGAAGCCCTTCCTGGCCCTGTTCCCCAGCGGCCGAAGGCCGCCCAGCTTCCTCGTCCTGTCCCTGGGCCCACCCTCGATGAAAGGTTCGGGCCCGGTCGTCCTGGCCCTGGCCCCCAGCGGCCGCAGGCCGCCCAACTTCCCTGCCCTGGCCCTGGGTCCACCCTTGAGGAAAGGTTCGGGCCCGGTTGTCCTGTCCCTGGTCCCCGTCCCCCGCGGCCGAAGGCCGCCCAAGGACCAGGTCCAGCTCCTCCTCGGGCCTTCTTGTGGCCGCCCAGCTCATGCCCCCCCCGAGAGCCAGGCGACGACCTGCGGGGCGGAGAAGATCAGAATGGCGCCCAGCCCGAACTTCCAGACGTACCCCCAGGAGTCCGGGTCCCCCTTCACGAACTTCACGCCGCACCAGACCGCCCCGATCCCCACGATGATCCCGGCGACCACCGTGCAGAGCGTCTCGATCTCCCGGGCCTTCTCCGCGATGGAGCTGAGGCCCCCGGGGACGGCCAGCGCGTACGGAGCCCAGAGAATCAGGCCAACCATGGTCAGGAATCCTGCCTTCATCATCCCTTCACCTCCTCCTTGATTGGGGTTTGCCGAGAATCGATCTTGGTTGCGAGGTACTCGACCAGGGTGGCGATGCACTTCGCTGCGCTGACGACGTCCCGGAGGTGCCCAGCGAGCTCCTCTTTGGGAATCCGGCTGTCCTGGTCCAGCTTCTGAGCGTCCTCGTCAGGCCGGTCCACCTTCGAGTTCTTCCGGTTCATGGCATCACCTCCAGGTCGTTGCCGGGTGCCTATGGCAAGGCCCGTGCCAGGATCCTGTTTCATTGCAAATCGGTGAGTTACGCTGGCGGCGGCTGGGTCGTCTGGCCAGGATTCGGGACACCTGTCCAGGATCCTGGCCACCTTCGATAGCCGCCAGGGCCCGTTCACGAAGCCATTCCCGGCCGGCAGGTGCCCTCCCGGCCGCGGCGCAGGCCCCCTTCCCGCTCTTCCTGAACTCCGCGGTGCCACCCTCGATGAGCGCCCCTTCGGTCCAGTTCCTACCCTTGAGGAGAGTCCTGGTCCCCGCCCCGTCCCAATTCGGGACCTCGTTCGTCCAGTGCTCGAATGCCATCGTTCACCTCCAGGTCGTTGCCCGGGGGCAATGGCAAGGCCCATGCCAGAAGATGCTTCGTTGTTTTTCGGCTAGTTACGGGAGGCGATGAGCCTCAAGTGGTCGAGATTTCGACCACCGTGGTCGAGATCCTGCTCATGCGTAAGGGGTCAACCAGAGGCAGGATCAAGGTCGTGCCTCCGGTGGCAGCGTTCCCTCTAGATCAGGGACGGCTGAGAACCGCCGAGCGTTCTCACTGGAGGGCGGGATTCGGCTGAATACGAGACTTGTACAATAATTTCTTGCTTAGTAATTGCCACAAGCGTCTTGGATACCTTCAGATTCTATCTGAGAGCAAACCGTATGTAATTGTACTACGGTTCCTCCACAGCTTCTTACCTCAAAACAGACCGGGAAACAAGCAGGTTGTACTTCCCCGACAGAGCATTGCCCAGTTTCTACGCATTCCTCGCCAGTCCAACCTCGGATAAACACTATCCCATACCAATCTATTCTAGAAGTAAGAATATACCGTCCAGGAGGTATACTACCTATTTCCATCCCCTGTCCGTCACAAACAATTGACCCCCCCCAGACCAACTCTCTGTTTTCCTCATCCATAATTCTTAGTACACCAGTAAATCCGCCAGGGTCACTAATACATGGGTACTCATATCTATCATTTGGAGAACGCAGAATAAAATCCGCAATAATTGGCTCAATCCTTAAAGACACTTCTCCACAACTGTCTCCAGCCTGACCATCTTCAGCGCCGCTTTTGTCGGCATCCCCGAAATCTTCTCCGTCGTAGCTTTCTACTCCTTCACTATTCTCATCACTCTCTTCTCCATCGTATCCATCATTTTCTGTGACATCTTCTCTACAACTTGTAACAGCCAGCAATACACCCAATGCAATTCTCACAATCATTGCTCCGCCCCATCTCCGCTTCTTCACCGCCTACACCCGCTCATCACTATTTCCCATCACATGACTATTTACTTACTTTGTAGCGATAGCTAAGCGGCATTCCACTAGTCGGCCCTCTCCATAAGTACAGTCTAGAATCCCCAGCGGCGTAGGAATCTAGAGTAATATCTTCATATGCTGTTCCCTCATACTCCACATCCCTTGTCCAGTCAGTTGCAGAACTACATGGCATAGCGCAACTCAAATAGTGCATCCTTAGATAGTTGTCCCTATAGGCCACATGCAGCCTCCCCCTGAACATTGATGCAGCTGGCCCCCCGTTTCCAATGATTGCCTGATCGGCCTGACCAACCATCACCTCAGAACCCCACACATTGCTATTTTTATCAAACCTCCTAACTGCCACCCTACTGTCAGAAGCGCGTTGATATACCACAAATAGATAATCATTATTCGGACTAATAGGATCCTCACTTCCACTTGCTAGAATCGGTTCTCCGTTTGTTAGTGTCAAACCTGGAACCGTCTGCTCAGAGCTCCATGCTGTGCCATACTTCTTCCAAGCAAGAGCGTTTCCCACAGTCCTTCTGTAAGACAGGTATAAGCTTCCATCGAATGATGCAATCGAAGGCTCCATAACGGGAGTTCCTGTTGGGTTTGGACCATACAAGATACTTCCGCTTGCGCTAATTCGGTCGCAGTATACTTGATGCATGGTTTCATGCTTGAAGCAAACCCAAAGATAGCCATTATGGCTAGTTGCAGCTGGAGAACTATCCACATGACTCTCCAATACAGTAGGAGCACTCCAACTACACACTCCGTACATCACACAACTTCGACTTCGATACAATAGGCTATCTGTAGCTTGATCCCAATAGAATACCCACCTTTTTTCCACCCCTGACACGGTGAACCTTGCTAGATCAACAGATCCCTCGACTGTCCATCCAGATGGACTATTTGCCTCAACATCTGAGGTCCAGAATCCCATGGCATGTATGGAATTCACACAATTTGCGAAGTTACTTCCAGTAAACCTTGCCGCGCATTCTGTGTACATTGCATTTCTGAATTGCGTAAATGTTGTTTGGCCAGACAAGTAGGCATCTGAAAGAGCAACAGCGTACCATGGCCCGCCTGCAAGGATTTCACCTATTCCTGTTACATATATTCCCCAATTTGCTCCACTGCCTTCGGAAGGCTCTCTTCCCATCAGAAAGCCTGCTTTACTAACAATTGTCGAATTCCAATGAGGGCCGCACTCCGGTCTATAGTTCGAGTAGTTGTCAGGCTGTGGCTGATAAGACAAAGGTCCTGCGCACAGTCTAGAAATTGACGGAGGATCTCTAAGGCTTCTGAGAGGCAGCTCACAGCTCTCATCGCAGCCAGTCCCTATTTCCCAGTCGGCTGAAGCACCCGTGCTATAGTGCTCAACTAGCTCAGAAAACACATCCGAGAATCCTTCGGCCATTGTATTCGGTTCATCGTAATCACTATCCAATATTGTACCAGCGTTTTGAATGCCATGGGCCGTCTCGTGTGCAATTACATTTTCACATGTAAAACCGGACCCGAAAATCCCCTGTGCTCTTGCGGTTGGAATGTCGATTTCTTTGTCAATCCACATGGCCTGACAGCTGGACATATATGGGAACATCATTTCATCTGCATCTGAACCTAATCTCAAAGAGTGCCGTTCACAATTAAGAAACAATTGGCACCATGGAGCGCCTTCACAGCACTCATTGTTGTCCCAACTGTCTCGCTGATGCCTTTCAAGGAAATAGTCATATACCACCTGTTGACCGTCCATTATGGTTTCGACAGTTCCGTAGTATGGTGTATTAATGCAATGGCCAGCGACACATTTTCCGGAAGGACATTCCGCACTTCCTGATACATGGCAAATATCATCGTACTGTATCAGCCCTGGAAGCTCTTCATAAACATTCAGACCCTCTGCATAGAAGACTTCTTTGTGCTCCGCGCTATTGATTCGAGACACCCGCGATTCCTCATTGCCCGTATTTGCATTGACATAGATTTCATATCCATCATTATCCATCGTTGCTGGCACTTTATACACCAAAGATGCTTTGCAACTTCTATGATTCTGGATTAGCATCCAACCAAGACTAATACTATTTGCATTGCCATTCCATGTTGAGGCAACAGCACCCACTGCGATTTCCGGCTCAGCAGATGACGCAAGATCATCCGGTAGCACACTTCCACTTAACCAGACAATGTCTCCAAGGGCATCCACGATAATGACCAGAGAAGATCCAAAAACAGGAAGCCCGTCAACTTGTTGAAAGTAGTTATATGAGACAGACCCCACCGGCATAACAACGGTATTCGCAAGAACGAACTCGGTTTTCTCCGAAGTACCGAAGATATTACGTTGCTCAGAAAAGAACTGCTGTAATCGATCTGGCGTCTCTAAGGAAAGCGACTTGGGAAGAGGAATTCTGAGGTGGTAGTTCCATAAAGACCGAACAGTTCCAAAACACGACCATTCTACAAAGTATTCAAATGGACCTATCCCCATGATCTCCGCGAGTTCTTCCTCGCGATCACTATCAATAGGGCCAATACTACCAGAATTCTCAGTGATGCGTTCTGTTGCACGTTGCTTTAGAATACTCAAACTTGATTGAGCCAGATTCATACGGTTAGAAACATATTCAGTGGAAACAGATAATCTGTCTTGATTGCTTTCTAAATTCGGCCCTGAATAGCATCCGAGAGACAACATAGAAGAAAGAACAACCATGCAATGTAACCAAAACAAATCAGCAAGCGCGCGTCTCATGGCGACATTCTCCTTAGCAATGTTACCATAAACTTACTGACCCGTCCGGGAACTTGCCTGAATACAGCATGTTCTTGAACCCGATCAACGAACCTCGTAATCATGGGCAGGTAGTGCTCCTCTTTCATACTGCCGATGCGCTCATTCCAGTAGAAACCCTGCCGCAGCACCGACAGCGTCCGCTTCTTCATCGTGTTCGCCTTCAGTATCATATCCAGTTCGAGCAGCTCGACCGCTGCGCCGACCAGCGCCATCAGCAAAAAGGCGAACGCCGCGATGAGCACCATACTGTTTCACTGTTCGCGGCGTTACATACTAACATCCTCATCACGAACGGTCAAAGCATGTCAATATGCACTTTCTATACATTTTTGTAACTAAATGTAACTAAACTCAAGACCAAAAGACTCCGATAGCTACTTGTTCGCAACCCTCACCACCACAAGCGGAGACAGGCGGTAGCCTCCGTTTCGGACCGTCTGCAGGAGGTCCTTTCCCGCCTCTCCGAGCTTCCCTCTCAGCCTGTGGATCGCCATCTCGACCACCCTGCTTTCGTCTGCGGGTCCAGCCCCCTTCAGGTGCTCCGACAGCTCCTTCTTGGAGACGGTTTCGCCCGGCTTGCTTGCCAGGAGTTCGAGGAGCCCGAGTTCCGACTCCCACAGTTCGAGGTCCTTGCCGTCCAGGAAGGCCTTCCGCTGCGCGAGATCGATTTCAAGGACCGGCCCGGGCAGTCGAGCCGCCTCGGCAGACGCTAGCCTCACAGGGGCAACCTGGGCTCCCTGGCCCTTGGTTTGACCTCTCTCCCGGAGCCGGCATTCCACGTGAGCAAGGAGAATATCATCTCTGACCGGCTTCTTCAGGAAGTCGCTCGCCCCGAGGTTCAGTCCGAGCGCATGGACTTCCAGCTCGCTTTTTGCGGTCACAATGACGATCGGGTTGAAGTACTTCTCCCTGACCTCGCGAATGATGTCGATGCCGTCTTTTCCAGGGAGTCCAAGGTCCAGGAGCACCAGATCGGGGTTCTCGGCAGGGATCCGCTCAGTTGCTCGGTCCCCGTCCATCTCGAAGTCCACCTCGTAGCGTCCCGTTCTCTTGAGGATATTCACGAAGTGATGCGCGATGATTGGCTCATCCTCGACAACCAGGATCCGGAAAGTCCCCTCACCTTCCATGGTGCATCCCCGCCTTTCCAGTCACGATCAGGCCGCCCCATGAATCACGATTCGATGCCGGCTACCCACCCGCTCCACTTCTCCGTTGTTCGCCTAGAATCGCACTTTCTGGGCAGAATTTCAACCTGGCAGGATGGGTAAACTTCCTATTTCTTCCCCTCCCCCGCCAGCCGCTCGAGCTCCGGAAGCAAGATCCGCTTGATGATCTTCTGCATCGAAGCTTCCCGGTCCTGGGCGGCCAGGTGCTTCACGATCTCGTAGTAGTAGTCGTTGAGCCGCAGGTTGAAGAAGTGCTTCGCCGTGGCCCTCCGATCGAACCGATCCCAGGGCTTCTCGCCTGGATTTCCCGTGCTTTTCTGAGGGTCACCATGGAATGATTCCGGTATCATACCGGTATCATTCCTCCCCTCCCCTCCCCTGCCCTCCTCGACAGCCGTCAAAGCTCCCGGCTTGGAGGTGATGGCCGCCCCGCTGATGAACTCCTCGGGGCTCTTCGGCTCCGGAGGCTCCACGCTGAACTTAGATTTTCCCATCGCAGATCTCCTTTGCCATGGCCTCGATCTCGTCCGTGGCCTTGTCGTTATCGAGCTCCAGGACGCCCTTCCCTGCGATCACGGCGTCCCGGTAGACCTTCCGCTCCCGGACGATGGCCTCTGAGAGCTTGATGCGCTCGAAGTCCTTGAGCATCTCCTGGGCCTCTTCGGCCTCATGGATGGCCGGGTTCGTAGGCGCCATCGAGAGGATGGCCCAGACCTTGAGCTCCCGGTTGAAGGCCTGCGACTGCTCCACGAGCTTGTGCATCCGGGACATGGTCCAGAGATCGAACTGGGAGGCCCGGACCGGGATGTAGAGCTTGTGGGCCGCGAGCATCGCCGAGCGAAGCTCCGGGCTGTCCCGGCCGCCTGCGTCGATGACGATGTGCTCGTACCTCTTGGCGAGGTCTTTGGCCGAGGTCAGCACGTCGCCGAGCTTCTCCACGCACTGGACCGGCGGCAGGTCCTTTTCCTGGGACCGGATCGCCACCCAGCCCGACGCGGAGCGCTGCACGTCGGTATCGAGGAGCAGGACGTCCTTCCCTGCCCTCACCAGGTAGACCGCGAGGTTGGTCGCCAGGGTGCTCTTCCCAGTCCCGCCCTTCTCTCCTCCGAACAAGACGATCATGCGCCCCTCTCTTTCCCAGAAGGCCCAGCTGGAATCATTCCAGTATCACTCCAGAGCCATACCAGCACCGGTATCATACCGGAGCCACTCCGGCATCAGTATTACTCCAGAGCCACTCCGATGTCAATATCATATCGATGCCAGTATCATTCCGGAGTCACTCCGGCACCGGTATCATTCCGGCACCAACATCATACCGGAGCCGCTCCAGAATGATTCCGGAATGGCTCCAGAGCCATACCGGTATCATACCGGTATCATGTAAACGTTCGTTGTCACCAACCCAGGAGGCTCAGATTTTGCCCTCAGCAACGCCTGATTTCGCCTCGTTTCCAGCCAGCCAGACCGCCCCAGCACTTGGCCACGCCCCATCAAATCCACCATGGTATGATACCAATACCTGCCCTGTTTTTCTTGCGCTAACTGCAATTCTTAGGGCATTATTAGGACGGACAAAGCCAACCGGACCCGATCGAGTGCGGACCCCAATCCGCCTGCCGGCAGGGTCGGGCGAAGCCGCGGAAGGGGAGGGGAGCGAGGGCGCGCTGGCACCCCGGCCTCTCCCAGCCGCGTCATCGCCCCGGCTCCTCCATCACCAGCGCGCGCGCCGATGCACGGCTACCGCCCGCCAGGATGGTGGAGCACCGGCAGGGTAGGGGACCCGCCGAGAGCTGCCTGGGCGGCCCATCACTTCCAAGTCGGCCGCGACCCTCGGCTCCAGACCTGTATTCCGCGCCGACCCTCGCAGAGAATTCCCTGCGGTGCCCAGCCGGGGGGGCCATACTTTCTCTTTCGAGTGGGACCACCCTCGAAGCGTTCCTTCTGCATTCGTTCTCCTCTTCCTCGTTCACCCGTTCTTCCCGTCGGGTTCAGCCTCTAAGAGGAGAGGTTCTTGGCTTCCTGTCCCCGTTCTACCCTCGAGGAAATCCTTCTTCGTCCTCCTTTCCGTCATGCTCGATTCCCGTTGACAGGAGCGGCTTTTCGTCATTACCATCCCTCCCGTTCCTCCGCTGTCACCATGAGCACTCGATCGTTCTGGGAGGAGCGGCAGGCACTCAAGGAAGGCAGGCGCCCCGTTCCATGACCGACGAAGAGAAGACCCCACTGACCTTCCTCGAGGTCGCCCGGAAGCACCAGAAGGGAACGGCTCCCTTCGGCAAGCTGGTGGCTCCGCCGCCTCGCAGCCTCGAAAGTTCCTTCCGGCTCGAGATGAACCTCGGCTGTGAGCTCCCCGTTTGCGTCGCCAACCGGTCCGAGGTCGACAACGAGGCGATCGAGATCGATTCCGACAACGGCTCCAAGTGGCGTCTGGTTCGCACCGCGGGCTCAAAGCTCCCGTCTCCCGAGCACTACCAGTACTGGCTCTGGGTTCTCGACCGCTGGCAGGCGGCGTTCGAGCAGGGCGAGTTGGATCCGCCTCGGATCGTGCTGAATCCCTCGGAGATCTTCGACCTGGTGGGCGCCCCGAAGGGCGGGAACCAGTACCGGTACCTGGACGAGGCTTTCACGCGCTTCAGCCGGCTCGTGATCACGGCCCATTCGCTTTTCTTCGACAAGGACGGCAAGACCAAGATCGTCGGGAACGGCAACTTCGGTACGCTCTGCCACTACGTGAGCTGGCGAGTGAAACCGGAGCCCGGGCAGCGGACCATGGAGTTCGCGAACGGCTGGATCGCCCCGGGCCCGCTCCTCTGGTCCAGCATTCAGGCCGGGTACACGAAGAGCATCCCGCTGAAGCCCTTGAAGGAGCTTTCGTACGTCGGGCAGCGGCTCTACACCTACTTGAGCAAGCACTGTCAGCCGGACGGGGAGTTCTCGATCTCGGTCAAGAAGCTCATGCCGAAGATCCCGATCCGTCTGGACCCGCGGAAGATCGTCTCCATGCTGGAGAAGCACCACGCGGACCTGGCCAAGGTCGGCTTCCTGAAGGACGTCGTGTTCGAGGGCCGCGGCAAGGACCGGATCATCCGCTACCACCGGAGCCCCGCGCTCCTGCGGGCGAGCAACGCCACGATCGACATGCCCGCGCTCAAGTCCGGCAAGTAGACCCGCGCCCAGCTCCAACCCCTTGTTTCAGGCCTCCAGCATGTCCGTTTCGCTTTCCGAGCGAGGCAGTGAAAGGCAGGGGAGGGGACCCGGCAAGGTCTCAGGAGCTCCTCATGGAAAACACCCGGCAGGGCCAAGAAGAAAGTGACAACTCTGAAGCCAGGCCATCGGCGACCAGGTGAGCTGCCTTGGCTGCAAGGCAGGTCTCCCGGCGGGCCTCTCCTGCTGGCGATCGCTGCTTTCCCCTGGGCTTACCTCGAGGAATGTTCGGCCTGTCCAAGGTGTCGGTCCCATGCCCGTCTCGGACCAGCCAAGAGAGAGAGTCGTCGCCGAGGCTGTGGGAAGTGTGGGCGGGCGCCGGGGGGTGCAGGGCGGCCGTCCAAGCGGATGTGGGCTGGCGAACGCGAGGCAGCTCTCCCAGCCGAGCGGGCGCAGTCCAAGGCGGAAGTGGGCAGCCGACCGCCCGGCCGCCCTACCAGCCGGGCGTCGCAGTCCACGTCCGCCGCCAGCCGACCGTCCGGCCGCCCTGGCGGCCGAGCGGTCGCAGCCCAGGCAGTTGTGGGCAGGCGCGTCACTTCCCACAGCCTTCTTTGTCGGTGGCCGCGAAAAGGGTAGGGGACACCCCGCCCCGCCCCCAGCTCGAAGGCCCTTCATCCTGGTCGCGTCCAGTGACCGGGAGCCTGCCGGCCCCCCCTCCTCAGGAGTTGAGGAGAGCCCGCCGACCGGTCCTCAATTTCTTCGGTCCCAGTGGTCTCGAGCCCAGGTTTCCGATCGGCTCTAGAAGGAGCATTTCCCCAGACCGAGAAACGGCCCAAGAAGGAGCATCTCGGATCTCGCAAGTCGTTTCATGGCATTAGAGAAACCCTCTGAAGGAATCTCTGAGGATTAATGGGACGGCCCAAGAAGGAGCGTTCAAGTAACACCTCAACGGCCCAAGACGGAGCATCGCTAACGGACCCCAGGACTCGGCTTTTTCCCGGTAACGGCTCAAGAGGGAGCATCGTGGGAGCTCGAGGGGCCTCCGACGGCCCAAGAAAGAGCGTCGCGGCGGCCCAAGACGGAGCATTTCACGGCCCAAGGAAGAGCATCGCACGGCCGAAGACGGAGCATTCACGGCCGAAGACGGAGCGAAACTCGGCCCAAGGAGGAGCGTGGTTTCCGGAGCTGGTGTGCGATTCCCGCGCCAATCCACATTGTTCCAACACCTTTTCCACAGCCTCAAGGCCCCTTAAACTCTCTAAACTAGTTAAGAAACAAGAAGAATTCACTGAGTAGTGGGGAAGGGCAGGGGCGAGGCAAGGAACACCAAGGCTGGCGGGCCGAGGTGGTAGCGACGGGAGGTAAGACGGAGCATCGGGAGGCGCCGAGAAAGCCGGATTCGACCCGACCTGGCCCACGACCTCCCGTTTGGACCCACGAGGGCCTGGCGGCGCCCAGGAGCGACTCGCTCCCACCCTGGCCCCTGAGCTGCTTCCTGACCCTACCATCGCCTCCAGCGCCCTCCTGTCCCTTCCTGGTGCCAGCGGATGAGCCGCTCCCAGATCAACCGGTCCACCGTACTCTGCGAAGACCCCACCAGTCCAGCTCCCAACCCCGAGACCGATGAACCAGGACCTCCTTCGAGTGAAGGGCCGGGGTTGGAATGGGGAACGCGCCGAGGGGCGTTCGATGCTCCCTCTTGCCTCGCTGGCCGGCCCGGCGAGAAGAACGCTGGGCTCTCCAGAGAATGCTCCCTCATGTCGGAGCAGGACCGGGACCGGCCACCGGAGGGTTGCCGTGCTCGCCCTCTTCTCGGTTGGCCCCTTCGCTCGCGGGGTCCCCTCGATGAGAGGGCCTCCCTCCAGCGAATGCTCCCTCATGCGAACTCGGCCGACGTCCTGGTTGCCGGTGAGCCTGGGCGCTCCGCGTCTACCCTCTCGAATGCTCCGTCTTGCCCTTCTGCAGCTTGCCCATCATGGCCTTCTCCCAGTTCAGGAAGTCCGCTCGAAGCCTTTCCGCAGCCTCCTTGGCGCGCTCCGGATGGCCCTTGAGATCGAGGTACGCCTGGACCGGGTGCACGCAGGTAAGGCCTTCCCGGTCTGCTGCGCCCTGGAACACCCCGAGGTCGTTCGGGACGACGAGCCAGAGGTTTGCGCCCTTCGGGTCGGCCCGGAAGCCGAGGCGCTCGAGCAGGCCATCTGTTGGCTCCTGGCCCAGGTAGAAGGAGGCGATCCGGAACTGGGCGAACTTCGTGTACGCCCAGGCGGCGGCCAGACCCGTGGCCGCGTGCTGCAGGCCTTCCTTCCGGAGGATCTTCGAGACCTGTTCGGCGAGATCCTCGCCCGAGCGGGCTGGGACGTGGCCTTCGATGATCCGGTGCTTGGAGAAGTCGTAGGTCTCCCACCAGGCATCGAGGAGGAGGGAAGGATCACGAGCGGTCAATGCCGGCCTGCCAGGTCTGCCCGAAGCAGGATCATCGAGGTGGGCTGCGCCGATGCTCCTGCCAAATCCTTCGCCCAGGGGATCTTTTTTGCCACTTTCACCGATACGTCCGACGTATCCTCCCGCCTCCAGGCGCTTGACGATCTTGCTGACGAAGCCATCGCTCTGCTCGGTCGCATGGGCGAGCGAACGCTGCGTGATGGGCTCGCCCGGGTGCATGAGGAACCAGCGGGCGACCCGGGAGCTCCGCGGCGCGAAAAGATTCAGGGGGCGACCAGCCTTCACGAACCGGTTCGGCCGTCCATCGACATGGATCCGGAGGCCACGAGCACCGATCCGGGCATTCCCGGAGAGATCGAACCAGCCGATCCCAGCTTCCTCACAGAGTCGCTTCCCGACCTCACCCATGAAGGGCACGACCAGGAGGGGGACCACCTTCCGCCGGAAGTGTGCGGCGTGCTTCTTGAGCTGTAGGAGTCCGGCTGCAATGGACGCGGCATCTGACGAGGCTCTCGCTCCGAAGAGAAAGATGTGGTCCGGGGTGTCGACCAGGAGGCCTTCTACGTTGTTCTCCAGGCGAACATCGAGGTCTGCAGGACCGATGGCCAGGAGGTCCATGAGGACCTCGATCGCAAGGTGTTCGAAGCGCACCTGCGCGGCGGTGTACTTCATACCCTCCAGAATATGCTAATTTTCAAGAATGTTCAACCAACTATATTTATGAAAGCTTTGGTCCTTGATCCCGCTTCCCGCTTCCAGTTCCGCCCATCCCTGCCGTGTCACCCCCTCCTGCTAGCCTGGTCCGTGAGCACAGGAGGTAGTCCCGATGCACGACACGGAGTTCAATTCCCATTCCCCCATTCCCCGGCGCGGCCTTTCGTCCATCGAGGCCGCCGAGTTCCTCCGCCGGGAATTCCCGGAATCCGAGTCCTGGACCTGCTGGAAGGTCGAAGGCATGCCCTACGCCCGCGCGCTCCAGCAGTTCGTGGGCGCAGGCAGCAGGCCGGAAGGGGAAGTGGCCGGCTACCGCTGGCGCCGGATGAAGGTCTCCTACCCCGCGCTGGTGTACTTCCGAGGGCGCACGAACCCGAGGGAGCTGGGGGACGCCTGGGTCGGGGTCCTCGAGGTCCAGGGACCGGAGGGCGAGCGTTTCCTCCTCTTCTCCTACCTCAACTCCTCGGGGGAGGTCGGTTCGAGCTACTTCTCCTCGACGGCGGATTTCGGCCTCCTGGAGCGCTTCGGCCTCCAGGTGGCCGCGGCGCTCGCCCAGCGGGGGGACCGGATTCCGTTCACGGTCCTCGGCGGTCGGGACTTCTCCTTGCCTGCCGTGGACGAGGGCCCTCTCTTCCTGGCGGACGAGATGATCGAGGACATCGAGACGCAGCTCCACTCGTTCTTCGAGGATCGGGGGCTCTTCGAGCGGCTCCACCTCCGCCGCCGGCGGGGCCTCTTGTTCGTGGGCGAGCCTGGGAACGGCAAGACCCTGATGGTCCGCCACCTCGTTCGCCTGGCGCACCGGGCCTACGGAGCGTCTCTGTTCAGCCTGGCCATCGGGAAGCACATCGACGAGGACGATCTGGACTCGCTCTTCACCTCGGCCGCCGACCAGGGTCCGAGCGTGGTGGTTCTGGAGGACCTGGACTCGCTCCTTCGGGAGTCGCAGGTCACCCGGGCCGGGCTGCTGTCGCTCCTGGACGGCGTCGATCCGCGGGAGGGCGTGATGATCCTCGCGACGACCAACAACCCGGAGGAGATCGACCCTGCGTTCTCCCAGCGGCCGAGCCGGTTCGACCGGGTCTGGCGCTTCGAGCCGCCCGCGCTCGAGCTGCGGAGGCGGTACCTGGACTGGGCCTTCGGAGAGCTCACGGAGGAGCTCCGAACCCGTTTGGCCGAGGCCTCCGGGGGCTTCAGCTTCGCCTTCCTGAACGAGCTGCGGGTTTCCGCGGCCATCCTGGCGCTCCGCGCGGGCCGGGAGGCGGTCTCGGAGGAGGACGCCCTGGCGGCGCTCGACCTGCTCGCAGTGCAGTTCAAGGCCGGGAAGAAGGGCCACCGGGCCGACTCGAAGGAGGGCAAGGCGGGCTTCCGGCATGTGGAGAGGGCCAAGGCCGTCTGAAGGCAACCCCAGGGACGCTCGAATGCTCCGTCTTCTGCACTTCCCGCCTTGTCCAGGAACTTCATCAGGCCCTTCTCCTGGTTCCTCTGTCCTGCAGCTCTGGGCCTTTCGCCTGCGGGAGCCTCCTTGGCAAGGACCCCGCCCGCCCGTGGAGGCAGGTCGGTCACGGTCCTTTGCCGTCGGCTCCTCGCGCGCAAGGCCCCGCGCTGCGTCTTTCCGTCTCGCCACGGGCCTCCGGCTTCGCCATCGAGGTTGAGAGGCCCGGTGGCAAGACGGAGGATTCGATGAGGAACCAAGGGAAGAGCTGGATCGTAGTTCACAAGCACAACGGGAGCCCGCTCCTGCTGATGGGCTTGCCGCTCAAGGCGGACACGGAGGAGAAGGCAGCGAAGCTCCTCGAGCTCTACGTCGCGCACAACCGCCAGGGCCTGTATTCGGTGAAGCCGGCCGACGAGGAGGCCTCCACTATCGCCCCGCTCGCACTCCTTGCCGGCTGACCTGGACGAACGGGGTCAGGGCAGCCTGAAGGCCACCCAGAGAAGGTGAACTGCCTTGCACCCTGGCCAACGCTTTTCCTCAACAGCCAAGGCGCTCCCGGAGGCGATGCGTCTTCCAGTCTCCTCCTTGATGCGCTTGAAGAATTCTTTAGGCTCGCGTACTCGTGCCTGCCAATCGTCGATATAGTCCTGCTTCCGGTGGGCCTGGAGTACGAACAGCCCGTAGCGGATCGATTTCTCCCAGAAATGAAGTTCCTTTCCCGTATCTTCATGCCCGACAAGCTCACTTGCTGCTGGCTCGTAGTTCCGGATCCGCCTGATGTCGCGCATGAGCCGACCAAGATGGTGCGGACCCATCGCTTTCGCCTCGATGGGAATGGCCACGGTCTTCCCTCGATGGCCGGGAATGGGTCCGTAGGCGAGCAGGTCGATGTGCGCCAGCCTGTCGTTCTTGGGTCGGCCCTTGATCTTCGCCTCGGCGTACACGTCCAGCCCATGCGACATGAAGGCGCTGGCGAGGTGAACGACCGTGTTCCGCTCTGCGATGGGGTAGTTGGAGCCTGCGTTGATCCTGCCGATGTTCATGAGCGAACTGCCGAGGGACTTCGCCGCCTCCTTGCAGGCCTTGTTGATGAGCCCTGCAACTGCCTTGTCGATTGTCGCCATCTTGCCTACCCTCCCAGGTTCGAGGTTTCCACGAGCCTACGCGGCCGGGCTATCTTCCGCCCGCCGCGAAGATCGCGGCGTCCAGGACGCAGGGCAGGATCCGCGCCTGCTTGCAGACCGCCTGGAAGCAATCGAGGACGAAGCCGTAGTACCCCGCGTCAGCAAGGGCAGTTGCCGACACCGGGAACGGGAACCCGTACCGGTTGAGCCACTTCGTCACCCGGCTATCGATCGGGATCTCGTATCTGGAGAGGCCCAGCGCCTGGATGAGGTTCCGCGACTGCTTGGGGCCGAAGCCCGGGAGCCTGCCTGCTATCAGCTCCGCCACTTGGCGTTCGCGCTCCCGGTTGGCCTTCTTGGAGAGCCCTCGCAGCGCCGTCATCAGTTCGTCCCAGAAGCCAGCCTCGAGGAGGCGGAAGGCCTTTTCGACCTCTTCGCCGATCTTCTGGTGCCTTCGGAGGCCACCCGCCTTGAGCTTTACGCTCGCGAAGGAACGGAGGTTTCTCTTCTTCCGGCAGACCCCGTACGCCAGAGGAAACGGGTGGGTCTGTTCGAACCGATCCACCACGCTTCCCGGGCCTGAGTGCTGCTGGGTTGTGGTCAAGCAGACGACCAGCGACTTCCAGACGGCCTCTCGCCGGACGACCGGGCGCTTCCTGCGGAGGTTCCGGTCGATCCGGAGGCGGACGAAGGGATCGCGGCGGTACGTCTCGAAGAACGCCCGAATGCGTGCGACTTCTCTGCGGCTGATGCTGAGGGTGAACTTCACTTGGCCTCCCGCTCAATCCGCGTCGGTCCATCCCCACCGGGTCGCTGCTTCCTGTTCTCACAGAAACGTACCACGACCTGCGGGAGGTGGCGAAGTAGCGTTCTGGGGTTCGCTTCGACCGACGGGCCGGGCAAGATCACGCCGGGCGCGAGCCACGTCCACCCCTCTCGAATGCTCCGTCTTGCCTTGCTGGCCGGGCGCCAGGAGATCATCAACCTCGAGGAGGAGGTTCACACCAACCCGTAGCTCAGCCCATGCGCGGCATTCAGAAGCGGTGTGAGAAGACCTGGGTCCACGAGCGCCCTGTGGAAGCTCGGGGACTTCGGGAAGACGTCCTCGGCCCGTTCGTAGAGCGCGACCGCGGGCCGGTTCCCGTGCATGGCCGAGCAGTAGAAGAGGCCTTCGACCTCCGGGAAGG
>Ga0209310_1000771_pt1 | contig 30558 bp, 22 predicted proteins | sample AD_UKC030_MetaG_FD_184415 | JGI IMG/M metagenome (GOLD analysis project Ga0209310, IMG submission 184415) | Active sludge microbial communities of municipal wastewater-treating anaerobic digesters from USA - AD_UKC030_MetaG (SPAdes) (version 2) | ecosystem: Engineered > Bioreactor > Anaerobic >...
AATCGAGGGAATCAACAACAAAATCAAGACGATGTTACGCAAGACGTATGGACTCCGAGACGAGGTCTTTTTGAAACTCAAGCTCTACAGCCTCCATCATTCCAGACTAGAACTTCTCGGATGAACCGCTCGGGCGCCTTTGCGTCGGTCCATCTGCCGGACATCTCGGGATTGCCCGGCGGGCTTTCGTGGAACCTCGACAACCTGGCCGTGGACGGCACCCTTTCGGTGAATGGCACGGCTGCCACGCCCGCCATCGCCGCCACTTTTATAGCCGACGGCAACCTCGTCTTCACCGGTGATGGCGGGATCGAGGGAGGCGCCTATCATGTCCTCAGCGCCACCAATGTGACGCTGCCGTTGATCGAGTGGATCCCCGTTGCAACCAACTTATTCGGCCCCGGCGGCACATTCAGCGTGACCAATTCGGTGAACCCGGCGGTGCCGGAGTCGTTCTTCCGGCTGGCGGTCCCGTAACGGCATTCCATGAAGACCATCCTTTCCGTCGGCGCAGCTCTCGGCCTGCTGTGCAGCTCGGTCTCGGCAGCGGCTCGGCCCAATTTCGTTGTGGTCCTGATCGACGACATGGGCTGGGGCGATTTTTCCTGCTTCGGCAATCCAGCCGCCCGGACCGAAGCGGCCGACCGACTCGCCGCCGAGGGGATCCGTTTCTCGCAGTTCTACGTGAACGCGCCGATCTGCTCGCCTTCGCGCACGGCCCTCACCACCGGCCAGTATCCGCAGCGCTGGCGCATCCATTCGTTCCTGAACAACCGCGCCGCCAACCAGCGCCGCGGCATGGCCCAGTGGCTGGATCCCAAGGCGCCCACCCTCGCGCGCTATCTCCAGCAGGCGGGGTATGCCACCGGGCACTTCGGCAAATGGCACATGGGCGGCCAGCGCGACGTGGGCGAGGCGCCGCTGATCGCGGAGTACGGATTCGAGGAAACGCTGACGAATTTCGAGGGGCTGGGCGCGCGGCTCCTCCCGCTGTGCGACGCGCACGACGGCCAGCCGCTCCGCCGGCATGCGCTCGGATCCGACCTTCTCGGCCGCGGTCCCATCGTCTGGATGGACCGCGCCCGGATCACCGAAGGATACGTCGGCGCCGCCATCGGATTCGCCCGGAAGGCCGCCGCCGATGGCCGCCCGTTCTATATCAATGTCTGGCCCGACGACGTCCATTCGCCCTTCTATCCCCCGAAGGCGCGGCGCGGGGATGGCAGCAATCGCGCCCTCTACCATGGCGTGCTCGAGACCATGGACGAGCAGCTGGCTGTGCTGTTCGATTTCATCCGAAACGATTCGTCCTTGAGGACCAACACCCTCGTCCTGGTCTGCTCGGACAACGGGCCCGAGGCCGGCGCCGGGTCCGCCGGGCCCTTCCGGGGCGGAAAGACCATGCTCTACGAGGGCGGGATCCGGTCGCCTCTGATCGTCTGGGGGCCCGGATGGACGCCTCCGCAGCGCGCGGGCTCGGAAAACGGCAGGTCGGTGGTCATGGCGATGGATATCGCTCCGTCGCTGCTGGCGCTGGCGGGGGTTCGGGTTCCCGATGGGACATTCGATGGCGAGAACCTGGCCGGCACGTTGCTGGGCAAATCCTGGGCATCGCGTCAGACGCCGTTGTTCTGGAGACGGCCGCCGGATCGCCCGGGGGAGGGGGGCGAGAACCTGCCGGACCTCGCGGTCCGCGATGGCCGCTGGAAGTTGCTCTGCGAGTTCGACGGCTTGTCGCCGCAACTGTACGATCTGGATCAAGACCCCGCCGAGACCTCGAACCTCGCGGCGAGGCATCCGGATATCGTGCGGCGCCTGGCGGCTTCGGTTCGGCAATGGCATGAATCCGTCCCGTGAGCAGGCCGCCGGGCCGGCGGCGGCCATGGTTGCGAGGCGGGCCGGCGGCTGGTGGAGGTTTTTTTTGCCCGTTTTTCGGCGCCAGGGAGCGGCTCTTTGCGGCGCGGCGGCGCTGCTCGCCATGGCATCCCCGAGCGCATCGGCCGCATCGGATTATCCAGCAGTCGTGCGCGTGCAAGGGGGGGCCGGAACGGGCCCGATCAATCCCCACATTTTTGGCCAGTATCTCGAGCACGTCCAGCGCGAGGACGAGTGCATCTATCCGTCCATCTGGGATGACACCTCGCCCATGTCGGATGCCCGCGGCCTGCGGCGGGATGTGATGGCGGCTGCGCGCGAGCTGGGAGTGCCGGTGGTGCGCTGGCCGGGGGGCTGTTTTGCGGACACCTACCATTGGCGCGATGGCATCGGGCCGCAGGCGCAGCGGCAGGCCCGCCCGAACGCGCACTGGGGCGGCGAAGAGCCGAACCGCTTTGGCACGGATGAATTCCTGGAATGGTGCCGCGCGGCCGGCAGCGCCGCTTACATCAACGCCAACCTCGGCACCGGCACGCTCGATGAATGCCTGGCCTGGCTGGAGCACTGCAATGCCACGGATCGCCGCGTGCTGTATTGGGGCATCGGCAATGAGACCTTTGGCGAGTGGGAGGCCGGGCACATGGACGCGCCCGCCTATGCGCGCACGCTGGCGCGATGGGCCGCGGCCGTCCGCCGCGCCGATCCTCGAGTCCAGATTCTGGGCGTCGGCTCGATGTCGGCGGGCGATCCCCGCTGGGATCGAACGGTGCTGCGCCATGCAGGCCATCTGATCGACCTGCTGACATGCCACATCTACGGCTACTCGACCGGCGCGCCAGATGAATTCGCTGCGGTAGCATTCACGCCGGTGTATTTCGAGCATTGCCTGCGCAAGATGCTCCGTGTGGCCGGCGAGTTCGCCGCCCTTCGCACGAAGGGCGTCCCTGTCCGCCTGGCGCTGGACGAATGGAACATCCGCCACTATCGCGGCGGCAAGCTGAACCGGCGGAGCCCGCGCACATTGCAGGATGCGGTGTTTGCGGCGGGCGTGTGCAACGCGCTCATCCGGCTGAGCCCGGGGGTGGCGATGGCCAATTACGTGTTCCTGGTCAACGGCAACGGCGTGATGTCGGTGAACCGGGAGCAAGTCGTGCGCACGCCCTTGTTCCATCTGTTTCGGCAATACGGCCAATGGATGCGCGGGGAATCGGTGGCGGTGTCGGTCGACGGCCCGGCCACGATGCCCCCGCCGCCGCAGGCGCACACGCCGCATCACAAGCCGGCCCCCGATTTCCCGAGGTCGCCCCAGCCATGGCTCGATGCCGCAGCGGCGCGGCAGCCCGACGGCAAGCTGGCTGTGGCGCTGGTGAACCGGCATCCGTCCGCCGCGGCCCGGGTAACGATCGAGCTGCCCGAAGGATGGGCGCCCGCAAGGACATGGGCGCTGGATGCCCCCGATGTGTTTGCCGCCAACACCTTCGAGCACCCCGATCGTGTCCGGCCCGAGCTGCGGGAATGGGCCGGCGCAATATGGACATGCCCGCCGCACTCGGTCTCCATGGTCTTGTGCGAGCGGGCGGCGGAGCCGGGCCAGGCTCCGCCGCCGCCTCTGCACGCAACGCCGCCATGAAACACCTCACGATCCTTCTCGCTTTGCTGGCTGCGGCGGGAATGCGCGCCGCGCCGAAACCCAACATCGTCCTCATCCTGGCCGACGATCTCGGGTTCAGCGATATCGGCTGTTACGGCGGCGAGATTCGAACGCCGAACCTCGATGCCCTGGCAGGAAAAGGCTTGCGGTTCACCCAGTTTTACAGCGCCGCGCGCTGCTGTCCCTCGAGGGCCGCGCTGATGACCGGCCTCTACCCCCATCAGGCTCAGATCGGCGACATGGTGGATGCCTACGCGCGCCCCGTGCGTGAGGCGCTCGACTCGCCCGCCTACTCCGATCGGCTCAATCCCCACGCGCCCACCATTGCCGAAGCCCTTCGCGCGGCGGGCTACCGCACCGGGATGTCCGGCAAATGGCACCTCGGGTATCGCGCGGGCGAATGGCCTGTCGCGCGCGGGTTCGACCGCTCGTTTGCCGTCATCGAGGGCGCGATGAACTATTACGGATTCGGGATGCAGCATACGGGGATGGTCACCAACCCGCCCATGGCCCTTGACCGGGAGGTGTTCCTGCCGCCGCAGGAAGGGTTCTTTGCCACTGACGCGTTTACCGATCATGCGGTGCGGTTCATCCGCGAGATCGCATCCGACCGCAGGCCGTTCTTCCTCTACCTGGCCTACACGGCGCCCCACTGGCCGCTGCATGCCAGGCCGGACACGATTGCGAAATACCGCGGCAGCTATCGGAAGATCGGCTGGGACAACCTCCGCCAGGAACGCTATCGCCGGCTCCAGCAGGCGGGAGTCGTCGATCCGCGGTGGCGGCTGTCGCCGCGTCCGCCCGGCTTGCCAGCCTGGTCCGATGCGGCTCCGGAACGGCAGGATCAGTGGGATGAGGAAATGTCGGTCTATGCGGCGCAAATCGATGAGATGGATCAGAATATCGGCCGGGTGCTCGATGCGCTGCGGGAGACGGCGCAGGAAGAGAACACGCTCGTGATGTTCCTGTCCGACAACGGGGGCGCCGCCGAGAATCCCAACCGCGGTTTGCCCGGCGCTGCGCTGGGCGGGCGCGCGAGCTACCGGGGTTACGGCATCGCGGGCGCGCATGTCAGCAGCAGCCCGTTCCGGAAGACAAAGAAGTTCACCCACGAAGGGGGCATTGCGGCGCCGCTGATCGTCTGCTGGCCTGCGGGGATCGACCCCCTGTTGCGCGGCAAGCTCGCGCATGCCGCCAGCCACCTGATTGACATCCTGCCGACGTGTCTGTCCGCGGCGGGCGGATCGTTTCCGCGGGAGTGGAAGGGGCGAGCCGCGGTGGCGCCGGAGGGCGTGAGCCTGGCGCCGCTCTTGATTGCCGGCGGGGGCTTGTCGCGCTCGAAGCCGCTGTTTTGGGAGCACGAAGGCCATCGGGCGGTCCGGGAAGGAAAATGGAAGCTCGTCGCCAGCTCGAACGAGCCGTGGGAGCTTTACGACATGGAGGCCGACCGCACGGAGTCGAGCGATCTGTCATCCGAGCAGCCGAAGCTCGTGGAGGATCTGGCGGCGAAATATGAGGATTGGTCGCGCCGGGTGGGCGTTCGGCCGTGGCCGGTTCCGGCATCGAACGGCGTGGTGATGCCCCGGCGGCCCGTGGCCGAAGCCGTCGCCGATGCCATGCGATTTCTGAGAAAGGCGGATGGGGCGTATGTGCCCGGCCGGGCGGATGGAGAGCTGGCCGGCTACTTTGCCAGCGCGCACGTGAACCCGGATGGCACGCGATCGAGCCGGAAGCTGTCGTTTCCAGCGCGGCATCATGCCTATTTCATCTTCACGTTCCTGCGATACCACGCGTACACCGGGGATCGGGAATGGCTGCTGCGGGCGCGCGATCTCGCCGACTGGAACCTGGCCCGCTCGACCCCGGCCCAGGCCGTCTATGCCAGCGTGCCCTACTCGACCTTCTACGACGGCAGGCCGGGCGGATCGAGGGACCAGGACGCCATCGAGCCGGACAAGTCGGCGTTTCTCGGCAAGGCGTACCTTGCCGTTTATGAGGCCACTGCGGATCGAAAGTACCTCGAAGCCGCCTGCGCCGTCGCGCGGACGCTGGCAAGACAGCAGCGCGAGGATGGAAGCTGGCCCTTCCGGGTTGTGCCTGAAACCGGCGTCATCCGCCAGGACTTCGGGGGCGCGCCGGTCTTCTTCGTTGAATTCTTCGAGGCGATGATCCGGCATCAGGACGCGGCCGAGTGTAGGCGCGCCCACGATCGGGCGCTCCAGCTCATGCTCGAGAGGAACGCGAGGAGCGGTCTCTGGGGCACTTACCACGAGGACATCGTCCTCAAACCCGAAACGTATCTGTCGGCCGAGCCCATGTCGTTCACCGCTGGCTACCTGTTTCGGAAGGCGGCTGACAGGCCCGAATACCTCGAACTGGGCCGCGCGATCCTCCGTGCCATGGAAGGGCGTCTGGTCTACACGAACGGACACGCTGCAGCCCCTGCACCGGCGGTGTCCGAGCAGGCCGGGTTCGAACATCTCATGCCGGGGCACACGGCGCGATACTGCCGGGCGCTTGCGGGTCTCCATGCGGCCACAGGCGACGCCCAGGCAAGGGCGAGGGCGCTGTCGGGAATGAACGCCCTCACTTACATGCAATCGCCGCCCGGGTTGTTCCGGACCTTCTTCGCCTCGGTGAATCCGGGCGCCCGCACGCGGGATCGGCCCGATTGGTACTCGCAGCATCTCTACACGGTCTGCCACGCGCTGGAATCCATGGCCGCGCTGCCTGAGCTCGCCCCCGCGGGGCAGGATCATCTCCTCGATAGCGACGTGTTCGTTCGGGAAATCCGATATGGGCGGGCGGAGGTGCAGTTCGAGACGATTGCGCCGTCGCGCGCGGTTCTCAAGTTGAGCTTTCACCCGGCGAGGATCGAGGCAGGCTCGAGGGTCTTGCCGCTGTCGAAGGGCGCGGGCAGCGCCGGCTCCGAAGGCTGGTGGTTCGAGCCATCCACGGGCTTGTTGACGATTCAGCACGGTGCTGGCCGGGTGACCGTGCGGGGCGCTCCCGGTCCATCCTCGGAGGCTACGATCCCCAGTCAACCAGTGCTACTGCATAGGGCGGCAATGTGAGTTCAAAGGGTCGATCGCTTGCCGTGCGGCGTTCGCCGGCAATGGACTGAAACGCATCCGGATCGGCCAGGACGGCGGCAGGGGTCTCGGAATGGAGGATCCGCGCCGACGCGCCAGGGGGCGCATGGGGCAGCGTTGCTGTCTGGGCGCTCGACGTGAGGTTGGCGATCAGGAGTCGATCGGCGCCCTCGGCGCCGCTCGCGGCCAAGGCCGCCGCGCAGTCCGGCCGAGATGCGCGGAGGGGGGCGGCGCGCTGGCAGCCCGCCAGCGCAGCCAACACGTGGTAGACAGGAAACACCGATCCCGGCGCCGAGGGGAATTGATCGGGCAGGGGGGATCCGCTCTCGGATTCGAGCACGCCGCGCCAGCCGGTGGTTTCGTAATACGTGAGGCTTTCGACCTGCTCGCGAACCAGGGCGGACAGGCTGCCCACGGTCCAAGCGGCAGCGAACAAGCTCAGCTGGCGGGCGTCCACGCTCGGCGGCAGCTGCCCCGGCGGCACAAGCGCCGGAGCGCCCGTGGCGACGGGGTTGAAGCGCTGTTTCAAAGTCACAGGCGACACAGCCAGCGGACGCCCGCTGGAAAAAGCGCGCGCGGAGCGGGCCGTGGCCGCCTGGGCCTCGATGGTCTCCAGGATGGAAAGATGGTCGAAGGCGTGGACCTGCGGATTGACGGACCAGAAGATGAAATCGGCTCCAGGCAGGCCGAGCTGGCCGAGCGCCTGCTGCCGGTTGAGCTCGCAGAAGTTGCAGTCGCTGCCGGCGCCCACGGGCGCGGCGACCGAGCCGAGGATCCGCCGCACGGTTCGCAGCGTATCGGGGCTGGTGGCGGATTCGCCTTCCCGGAGGGCCAGGACGCGGGCGAGTTCGTGCGCGTGCAGCCCCAGGAACCGCTCGAAGCCATCGGGAGCGCCTGCGCCATCTCGTGGCAGGTGCAAGGCCAGTTCGAGCCGGGCGCCCAACTGGCGGGCGTCCGCAGCGGCCTGTTCGAGCGTCTCGTCCCAGCCGGGCGCGCCCAGCCGAACGTCCACGCGGAGATGGGAGGGGCGGAGCCGCCGCAGCAATCCGGCCTCGCGCGCCGTGAGCGGCCGGCCATGGGTGGCGGCGCCCAGGCCGATGGCGGGCAGGGCGCCTCCGGCCCCCTCCGGCCATGTCAGCGCAATCGGTTCGGGCGGTTCGCCGGCGACCTCCACGCGCGGTGCCCGGCCGCCGCCATCCCGGCCGGTGAGGCGCAGCGTCACGGACTGGCGGATGGCCGCCCCCGGCTGGATCTCGACGGGGAATGGAATCGACAGCGGCGTGCAGTAGGTCTTGAAGCTCGCATCAGTCCAGTTCCGCTGGTCTTCCATCTCGAACACGTCTCCGTCCAAGTCGAGCTCGGCCCAGATCCCGTTTTCGACTTCGTGTGCGATGCCGCGCAAGTCCCGGAAGCTGCTCCGCCCGAATATCTGGGGCTCGATCCGATCCGGGAACCGGCCTTCGAGCGTGCGGCCGTCCACCCGCATCTGACGGGCAGCTGCGCCAGCGCACTCGCGGATCGGATGCAGCACGCAGAAACCGATCCGGTTCTTCAGGAAGGCGGAGCGCGCCTGGCCTTCGAACGTGTAGCGGATCGTTCCCGTTGCGTCCCCGCTCAGGACCCCGCGCCAGACGAAATGGATGGAGCCCTTTCGGTGGACCGATTCGAATTCCCAGCGGAACGATTCCGGCTCGACGGCGCGTGCGATCTCGCGGATGGCGCCGGGGATGGTGTCCCAGTTGTGGTCGCGCACGGCGGCATAGATGCCGCGGAGCACCTCGCGGCGGCCCAGCATGATCCGGCGGACGAATCCGCTGGCCGGATCGAGGCGCATGGTCAGCGGCCCGGCGCGCAGGGCGATGCCATCGGCGGGCGGTTGCGGCTGGCCGTAGAGGAGGAATGTTTTCGGGATCATGGATGGCGCCCTGTGCGGCGATGCGGGTCAGGGGCGGCGCAGGGGGGGGGTGGTCAGCCGGCGGGCGGGAGCTGGCCGGACAGGATGGCGCGGACCTGCTCCTTCACGCTGGAGGGCTCGAAGACCTTTTTCCAGTCGGGCTTGAGGAGATGCCTTCGGCCAAACTCGGCGATCAGCTTGGCGCCGTCGCTGAAGGGGAAGGCGGCGCGGCCGAACGCGATCCCCAGCTCGACCTTGACATGGCCGAACATGAAATCCTCGGCGGCAGCGCGCGGCACGCCTCGGCAGACCGCCTCCTCGAGCGCCTCGCGCAGCGCCATGTTCAGGCAGATGCCGACGGTCTCGGCCATGGCAGGCTCGAGGATGGCCATCTGCTCGACGGTGATTCGATGCGCGCGGCTGATGGGGCTGAAGAACTGCCGGGCGAGCGTCTCCCCGGCGGCGTAGTGCTCCTCCGGGCCCTGCATCAGAGCGCACACGATGGCCTGGCGCGCCGCGGTTCCGCCGAAGAAATCGTCGCGTTCGGCGGCGGTCTCGAAGTGCTCGAAGAGGCTTGGGTGGCAGGGGTGAGTGACGAAATAGGAGATGTCCTCCCGCGGGGCCAGGCCGCCCGCATACGCGACGGCCGGATCGAGGGTGATCACCAGCGTGCCCGGCCGGACCTGAGGGACCACCTCGTGGGAGATGGCTCCCAGGAGCCGGTCCGGCACCGCCAGGACGACCACCTCCGCGGCGGCGGCCGCGTCCGCTTGAGGGGTTGTGGCCAGGCCGCGCCGAGCGATCTGGGCGCGGCCCGGCTCGCTCACCTCGACCAGCAGCAGCTCGTGGTTGTGCTTGCGAAGGTTGTCGGTCAGCCGGCACCCCATCTTGCCGCCGGCGCCCAGAATGGCGATCGTGGACATGGTGTTATCTCCTCTTGGATTGTCGTCGGAAAGACGCTTTCGGTTGCTTGTCGCTCATAGTCGAAATGCCTTGAAGGACTGTCAGCAGAAAATCGTTGCGGCCATTCTGGCCGCCCTTGAACACAATCTCCCGGCCGTCGGCAACCCGGCTGGGCGCATGGACGCGGCAGAGAGGCGCCCCGGGCGCGATTGGCGCTGCGAACTCGAGCGCCTCGACGCCCAACGCGCGGGCGGCGAAGCTGGAGATGTCGCCGCCTGTGACCACGCCGCGGCGCAAGCCCGTCTGCTCGAGCACCGCCTCGAGCAGCTCGCCCAGGGCGGAGCCGAGGACGGCCGCCGAGCCAAGGCCGCGCCCGCGCAAGGCTCGAGCCGTGCGGGCGATCCGCGGATCGTCCGGCCCGCGCGCGGTGTGGAAGATGACGCTGCGCTGCGCGGCGAAGAACGGTCGGCTCGCCTCGAGCGCCCGGGCCAGCTCCGCGAGGCGGGTTTTGGGATGAACCAGGCGGACCGTGTCGAGGGCGATCTCGGCGAAACCGGACGATGCGGCCAGGCGGTTCTGGCGGTCCGTGACCGGCGAGCAGCTGCCGGAGACCACGGCCAGGGCAGGCGCCGGATCGAGGCGGAGCAGGGGCGGCCTCGATCGCAGCAGGCCGACCCGCCGCCACCACGACGCCAGGGCGTATTCGACGCAGGAGGATCCGACGGCGAACAAGGGGTGGGCCGGGCGCGCGTGGCGCCAGAGCAGCTGGCCGAGCTTGGGCAGCTGCTCCTCGCTGCACACGTCCAGAAGGATGACCTCGGCGCCCTGCGCGCGGAGGGCATCCCAGCGGGCTTCGGGATGGGGCGAATCGAGCTGCACGATATCGAGCAGGCCGATGGTCTTGCGGGTCTGTCGAGCCAGGTGCAGCCGCAGGTCGGCCTCGGTCATCGGGGTGGCGGGATGGCGCCGCATGGTGGGATGGCGATCCAGGCGGTAAGGCTCCGAGTCCAGCCCCGAGCGCGCGAACAGGTTGCCGAACACGCAGTAGCGGCCCAGCATCGGCGCGCCAACCAGGAGCGGCACTGCCGGCGAGCCAAAGACGCTCCGAGCCAGATCGATCGCTTTGCCGATGCTGCCGACGGAGGGCGAAGAGTCGAATGTCGAGCAGACTTTGTAGTGGACGAGCGGCGTCCTGGAGGCCCGGAGCGCGCCGAAGATGGCGGGCAGTTCCCGCGCCATCTCCGGCGGCGACATCGTGCGGCTCGTGCCCGCCACTCCGAAGGCGCGCAGGCCCGGATACTGCCGCAGGCGCGCCAAGGCCGGCGGCTGGAGGAAGAGGACGGTCCGCAGGCCAGCCCGGGCCAGCGATTCCATCGCGTCGGTCGAGCCGGTGAAATCGTCGCCATAGAACGCCAGAAGCAGCCGCTGTTTCGAGGGGCGCGGTCTGCGGTGTTTCAAGGATGAGTGCATCAGGGTCTTATCGCGGTTTGGCGAACCGGGCGATGGTGGCGCGAAGCTCGGGGTGCGTTTGCGCATGCGCATGTAGGTCGATGCCCTGAACCGCTGCCTCCCAGGCTTGCTGGAGGGCGCGGAGGCCTGCCGCCGGGCCCATCGGGTGTGCCAGGATGCCGCCGCCGGCCACATACATGAGGTCGGTCGTGCCGGTGAGCCGGTAGGTCTCCGGCGCCTGCCCTCCCCACTGGCCGGAGCTGACCACCGGCATCGCTGTGTCGTCCGGCCTGAACATCGGAGTCAGACACGCCCGGATGCTCCGGACGACCGAGTCATCCGGCTCCCAGAACTTGTTCTGGAGGCCGTTGACATGCAGGTGATCCGCGCCGGCGAGGCGCCAGAGCTTTTGCCAGGCGGTGTATTCGACGCCCAGCAGCGGGTGCCGGGTGTACATGCCCCAGCCGTTGCGATGCCCGTGGATCGGGAGCGCGCTGCGCTTTCGAAGCTCGACCAGCGCCGGCAGGCCCACGCTGTGCAGGCTGACCATCACGCACGTGCCGCCCGCCGCGAGAACCGTGTCGTGATGGCGGAGCATCGCCTCGAGGTCGTCGGTGATGTTCACGGCGTACATCACTTTCTTGCCCGACTGGTCGGCCAGCTCCTGGATCGCTCGCATCACGGCGCCCACGCGCTGATCCAGAGGCGAGTGCGGCGGGTTGGCCATCAGCTCGTCGTCCTTGATGAAGTCGATGCCGGCCGCGCCCAGCGTGCGGACCAGGTCCGCCGTCTGTGCGGGAGACAAGCCGACGCTGGGTTTGACAATCGTGCCGAGGATCGGGCGATCGGCGACGCCGGCCAGCCGCCGCGTCCCCGGGATGCCAAACTGGGGGCCGGGATACTTCTCGCCGAATGCGGCCGGCAGCTCGAGATCCAGCAGCTTGCATCCGGAATGGTCGCTCAGCTCATAGAGGTTGCCGCAGACGGTCGCCAGCAGCGTTGGCAGGTTCGCCCCCACGTTGTCGAAGGGGAACTCGAGCGTGATCTCCCCCCGCTGGAACCTCGCGGGGCCGCCGCTCTTTCCGGGCGGACGGCCGCCAGGCAGGGCGGGGCAGTCCGCCGCGTCCAGCGGCTCGATCTTCGCCACCCGGGCTCGAGCCCGCCGCTTGAGCTCGTCCGTTTCGCCCGGGATGCGGACGAACGTGCCGGAGGATTGCTCGCCGGCGATGGCCTCGGCGACCTGCTCGATCCCCAGGCAGGTCTCGATCCGGTACTTGGCCACGATGACGTCGTCGGGCATGATCCATCGTTCATACCGGATCATCCTCCTCGATGGCAAGCGCGCGCAATCGAGGGCGGCGATTCCGATTGCCACGGCCCCGCCCCGGCGCCTATGTTTCGATCCATGAAGATCCCGATCCTGACGGCGCGGGCGGCGGCGTGCACAGCCTGCATGATGGCAGGGGTTTCGCTGGCGGCTGCGGCCGCGGCCGATCCGATCGACGTGGGCAGCCGGCGCCAGGTGTTCATGGACGGGCGGTTCATGGCCGAGGCGCAGGATGTGGCGCTCGAGGTGCACGCGCCGCGCAAGACGGGGGATCGGACGATCCAGCCCGAGCATTCGTGGGAGCGGGGCGGGATCGGGCCCTACAGCAATGTCCTGCATGACGGGGCCGCATATCATATGTGGTATCATGCGATGGATGATCCGCAGTGGGACGAGGGACACACCAACGGCGCGATCTGCTACGCGACTTCGAAGGACGGCATCACATGGCAAAAGCCGCGAATCGGGCTGATCGAGTATGGCGGTTCGCGCCAGAACAACATCGTCATCGGCCATGGCGCGATGGGATTGACCGTCGGCCAGGACGGCGGGATGGTGTTCCTGGATCCCAACGCGCCGCCGGCCGAGCGTTTCCGAATGCTCTGCCGGTTCGGCGACATCGGAGCCGAGGGCCTTCACATCCTCTCCTCGCCCGACGGGATCCATTGGCGGATCACGCGCAAGAGCATCTGCACCTATCGGACCGATGACAAGCGGCATCACCTCGACTCGCAGAACATCATGTTCTGGGACGATCGGATCTCGAAATACGTCCTCTATTGCCGCCGAAACCTGTATGCCGAAGGCGTGCAAGGGCGCGGGGTTGCCCGGGGCGAATCGGCAATCCTGGGCGATTTCCCGGTGGTCCAAGAAATGCCGGTGATGATCGGCCCCGAGCCGGGGGACCGGTGGGTCGACTACTACTCGAGCTCGGCCATCAAGTATCCATGGGCGCAGGACGCCTACTACATGTTTCCGCAAGCCTATTTCCACTACCTGGGCGGCGCGCTCCCCGAATTCCCCCGGCAGACGCCGATCAATGCCGGGCCGCTGCACACCCAGTTTGCCGCCAGCCGGGATGGAGTGAGCTGGGAGCGCTACGACCGGCGGCCCTTCCTGCGGCTCGGGATGAAGGGCGAGCTCGATTGGGCTTCGGTCCGGATGATCCACGGGCTTGTGCCCGGCGTCGGGGGCACGGAGATGTACATGTATTATCGCGCCAGCGACTGGCTCCACGGCTGGGATCGGAACCCGTCCAACAAGCGGATACTCAAGGATGCCGGGCTGGGCGCCGACCAGAACATCGCCGTGATCAGCCGGGTGGTTTTGCGCCGAGACGGGTTCATCTCCGTCCGTGCGTCCTGGCGCGGCGGCGGGTTTCTGACGCAGCCGATTCGATTCGCCGGGCGCGAGCTGGCGCTCAACGCGGACACGTCGGCCGAGGGGACCATCCGCGTCGCGCTGGCGGATCCGGAGGGCAAGGAGATCCCCGGTTTTTCGCTGCCGGACTGCGATTTGATCCACACCTGCAACGAAGTCAGCCGCGTGGTCCGGTGGAAGGGCAACGAGGACGTGAGCGCGTGGGCGGGGCGTCCGGTCCGGCTCCGGTTCGCGCTGAAGAACGCGGACATCTACGCCTTCCAGTTTCGGGATTGAATTTCCAGCGAGGCGGGCCTTGGATGGCGGGCGGTTGCTGCTGGAGAGATGAACAAAAACCGATTGGAGACACGAGCAATGTGGAGACGCTATTTTGATCTGGGTCTGGGCGGGGTCCTGCTTGTTGGGGCTGCGGCGTGCATTCGAGCCGGCGAACCCAAGCCAGAGCTTCCGGTCCGGGTGGAGCACAAGCTGCTGGCAGATCTGGGAGGGGAGCATATAGCCCAGGCGATCTGCCGGCGGGGCCGGGGCGGAGAGATGGCCCTGGTGGGCTGGGGGGATCGGATCCTGGAATGGGCGCGGATGGGCGGGGCGCATCGCGAGGTGTTCCCGGCGGTGGAAGGCTTCGCCTACTCGAACGGAGGGTGCGCGCTGGATGTGGATGGCGACGGGGCGGATGAGGTGGTGATCGCGCGCGGGGCCGGCCGCTGGTGCAACAGGCCCAAGCTCTACTGGTTTCGCGAGGGATCCTCGGGAGTCTGGACCGAGCATCTGGCGGCGGAAACGGGGCTGGGAGCCAGTTCGCCGCACAACATCCTGCCCCTCTCCTTTGCCGGTCCCCGGCCGGCTCGAGGCGTTGTGGTCCTGGCGGATCGGCGGAGCATCGAGTGGTATGAGATTCCGGCGGATCCGAAGGCGCCATGGATCCGACACCCGATCGCGACTCTCCCGAAAGCCAACCAGTCGGGCCTCAAGATCGGCGACATTGCCGGCCGCGGCCGGCCCGACCTTGTCTGCGGAACGTATTGGGCCGAGTGCCCCGCGGATCCGCTCCAAGAACCGTGGGCCGTCCACCGCTATGGCCAATGGGAAGGCGAATTTGGCGGGATGGACCAGCTGGCGCTGGCTGACCTGGACGGAGACGGCCGCCTCGAGATCGTGGCCGCGGAGGCGGAGATACCCGACTCCCGCCTGGCCGTCTTCACCCGGGATCCGAGAGCCCCGGACGGCGCGTGGAAGTGCAGCGAGATCGACCGCGGTCTTTACTGCCCGCACAGCCTTGTGGTGGCCGACCTGGACGGCGACGGGAGGCCGGACATTGTCGCGGGCGAAATGAGCGCTGGCGGATGGAAGTTCCCTCTGCACGACAATCCCCGCATCTACGCCTATTTCAACCGAGGGGGAGGGCGGTTCGAGAAGCGAGTGTTGTGGGAAGGCGAGGGCGTGCACGAGATGGGGATGCTTCCGCGTCGGGAAGGCGGGCCCGTGGTTCTGTTTGCGGCGGACGAGACTCAGACCTGGAAAATCCCGGACATGAAAACCCATGTCAACTTGTGGACGATCAGCCTCCAGGGATCGATCGGGAGAAGGAATTGATGATCCGAAGCATTTCCCGTCGTTTGACAGGCGGGATCAAGTGGCCGAGAATAGGCGCGTCGGTTCGGAAACAACTTTAATCGAGATTCATCATGCCAATACCAATCGGGACAAAAGCTCCGGATTTCACGCTCAAATCGAAGCAGGCCAGCGGGCTTGTCGATGTCAGGCTGAGCGACAATTTCGGGAAGAAGAACACCGTCCTGCTCTTTTTCCCGGCTGCGTTCACAGGCGTCTGCACCCAGGAGCTGTGCGACATCACGGCCGGATTGAAGGCGTATTCGGGGCTGAATGCCGATGTGATCGGGATCAGCGTCGACACGCCGTTCGCGCAGGAGGCGTGGGCGCAAAAGGAGAAGATCGGCATCACGCTTGCCAGCGACCTGAACAAGGAGGTCACCCGCAAGTATGGCGTCCTATTTCCGATGCTGGCAGGGATTGGAGACACGGCGGCCCGGGCGGCGTTTGTCGTCGATCGCGCCGGTGTTGTCCAATACAGCGAGCAGACGCCTACGCCGAAGGATCTCCCCGATTTTGCGAAGGTGAAGGAGACCCTGGCTCGGCTGGGGTGAAGTTCATCGAGAAGGCCAGGAAACGAGCGCCTCTGACCCGATGCCTGCCCCTCGGCTGCTGAAGCGGATTGCGAAGTGGGCAGGGATGCTGGTCTTGCTGGCGGGGGCGCTGGTGTTATGCGCTGGGGCCTGGATCGGCTTTCAGCTCCGGGCCAGCCTGGCCCAGCTTGACGGCACGCGGAAGATCCCGGGGCTGGCCGGCCCCGTCCTGGTCGAACGCGACGAACTCGGCGTGCCGACCATCCGCGCCACCAACCGCGTCGATGCCGCGAGGGCGCTGGGATTCCTTCATGCCCAGGAGCGTTTCTTCCAGATGGACGTTCTCAGGCGGATGGGCGCCGGCGAGCTGGCGGAGCTGCTCGGGCCAGCCGTGATCCCTCTTGACAAGCAGGCTCGCCGCCACCAGTTCCGGCAGCGGGCTCAAAAGGCGTTCGATCCGGCGCACGGGGTTCTCGCCCGGGAGGAGCTGGCCGTGCTCGAAGCCTACACGGAGGGCGCCAACGCCGGGCTCGAGGCCTTGGGGGCGGTCCCGCCGGAATATCTGCTCTTGCGGGTGAAGCCCCAGCCGTGGCGGCCCGAGGATTGCGGGCTGGTCGCCTATGCGATGTTCTTTGGGTTGCAGGACGACGAGGGCAACATGGACCGGATCGAGGCGGTCATGAGGGATCTGCTGCCGGCCGAGGCGCGCTCGTTCTTTCTGCCTCAAGGCTCTTCGTGGGATGCGGCGATCGACGATTCCGAGCTGGCGTCTGCGCCCGTTCCTCCTGCCAGCGCGATCGACTTCCGGACATGGACCAATGGCATGGCGCGGGAATCGCCCCTTGCAGCCGGCGGCGGCCGGGACGATCCGGCGCCCGGCAGCAACAGCTGGGCGGTCGACGGGCGCGTCTCGGCCAGCGGCCGCGCCATCGTTGCCAACGACATGCACCTGGACCTGCGCATGCCGATCTTCTGGTTTCGGGTGCGGCTCGTTTTCCGGGACGAGATCGTGGGGGGCCAGGACCTGGTGGGGCTGACCTTGCCGGGCGCTCCAGCGATCAACGTGGGCAGCAACGGCCATGTGGCCTGGGGCTTCACCAATGCCTACCTGGACACGACCGACCTGGTCCGCCTCGAGATCGATCCCGATCACCCGCAGTTTTACCGGACGCCGGAAGGCTGGAAGGAGATGGAGGTTGTCACCGAGGAGATCCGGGTGCGCGGGAACACGAACATCGCGATGCGCGTGATGAACACCATCTGGGGCCCGCTGGCGCCGGCGCCAGGGCTCCGGGGAAGCTACGCCGTGTCCTGGGTGGCGCACCATCCGGAAAGCGTCGGCGTGCGCCTGATCGCCCTCGAGCGCGCCCGGAGCGTCCAGGACGTCCTGGATGCCGCCCCCACCATCGGCATGCCGCTGAACAACATTGTCGTGGGCGATCGCGAGGGCAACATCGGCTACACGCTCGTCGGCCGTCTGCCGTGCCGCGTGGGGTTCGACGGGTCGGTGCCGGAATCCTGGGCCGACGGCAGCCGCCGCTGGGAGGGGCTCCTTTCTCCCCGGGAATATCCGCGCCTCATGAACCCTCCCTCCGGCCGCCTGTGGACCGCCAACAACCGCGTCATGGGCACCCCGGAATATTTGAGGGCGCACCCGGTGATTCCGGACGACGGAGCGCGGGCGCGTCAGATTCGCGACGGGCTCCGCCGGCTCGAGCGGGCCGAGGAGGCGGACTTGTTTGCCATATACAGGGATGACCGGGCGCTGTTCCTGGAGCGGTGGCAGGCGCTGATGCTCGACACGGTGAAGCGGATGGACGGGCTTGGCACGAATCGGGTCGAGCTCGAGAAGCAGCTCGATGCCTGGGGCGGGCGTGCGGCGTCCGAATCGGTGGGCTATCGATTGGTCCGGCAATTCCATCGCCGCGTCTCCGAGCTGGTGTTCGAGCCGCTCGTGAAACGATTCAGAGATCGCCGAGCCGGGTGGAATCCTTGGGGATGGCTCGGCGAGACAACCCTTTGGACGATTATCGAGCAACGTCCGAATCACCTCTTGAATCCGCGCTTCGGCACGTTCGAGGAACTGCTGGCCGCGGCGGTCCGGGACATCCTGAGGTCGCTCGAGGACGATGGCCTCGCCATCCCGGATGCCACCTGGGGCAAGCAGAACACTTTTCATATGCGCCACCCACTCAGCGAGGGGCTGCCCAGGATCGTCTCCCGATGGCTGGATATGCCTCCGGCCGAGCTGCCCGGAGACAACGACATGCCCCGCGTTCAGGGAAGGCATTTCGGCGTGACGGAGCGCTTGGTGGTCAGCCCCGGCCGCGAGGAGGACGGCCTCTTCAACCTGCCAGGGGGCCAGAGCGGCCATTTCCTGTCGCCTTTTTACCGGGCGGGGCATGAAGCGTGGATGCGGGCCGAGCCAGCCCCGCTCCTGCCCGGAACGACCCGGCATCGGCTGGTCCTGGTTCCCGGCTGAAGCGCGAGCGTCTCCAGCCCATGAGAAATTGAGCCGGCCGGCGGATGCAGGAGAAAAATCACAAAAACAATACGCAAAAACTCATCCGGACATTCTTGACAAGTTGTTTGGGCTCAAGCACGCTCCGGGTGAGTTGACCCATTTGATTAACCAGGAGAACGATATGACAGCGATGACTCGTTTCTTGTCGGGTGTCTGCGTCGGGGTCGTGGGATTGGTCCTGATCGGGTCTGCCGTCACGGGAGCCAGGGCGGATGCTTTGGCTGGTTTGCCGGAGATGACGGCCTCGGGCGGCCAGATCCTCACTCTGACCTACAATGGGATCACTTATACCCCCAGCGATTTGCAGCTTGGGACAACAACCCGCTGGTGGATTGATGGCGGCGGCACTGAGATCCTGTGGAATCCGAGCGATCCCTCCACTGATCCGTCACAGACAACTCCTCCGGTGGCGGGCACATCGAATCCGAAGGTGGGCGATATTGGCGCCCATGCCGACAATTTCATTTTGAACGTCGGCACATCGACTGACATCTCCTCGACGGATGGAATCAATTTTCAGCAAACGGTCTTTCCTTTTCTGAGCAGCGCATTTTTCATTTTCGAGCGGGGCGGGAACGATGCGGGGAACATCCAGGCGATTCTATCGGATGGCTCTCTGGGCGGGCCGGTGGCGTTTGCCACGGCAGCCAATGGCGGGCCCTATGCCAACACCGGAGTGTCGGTCAACGGCCAGAACGCGTTCGGCCTTGTGTTCACGACGGATGTTCCCGTCCAGGGGATCCGAATCAACTCGTCGGGCTTTGACGCCCTGAGCATCGCCACGCCCGTTCCTGAGCCATCGACGATCGCCCTGGTCGGATTGGGTGGCTTGGCGCTCTGGTTCGCCGGCCGCAAGCGCAACTGACCTCGTGGAACTGCCATTTTTCCAGGCCGAAGCTGGGTTCCGGCTTCGGCCTTTTTCCTGTACCCCTGGAATCTTGAAAGGAGTATGCGAACGATCATGAGACCCATGGGTTTGCTGTCGTTCTGGGTGGGGGTGGCGCTGGCGATTTCCGTGTCCGGAGGTGAATACGCCGATCGGTTCGTTTGGATCTTCGGCTGGAACCTCAGCCGGGACAGCGATGCCGTCGAAATCACCCGGTTGCTGGACACGGCCAGCGAGCATGGGATCAACGGCGCCGTTGTCTCATTCGGGCTCGACACCCTCTGCCAGAAGAGCCCGGAGTTCTTCCGGCGCCTCGACCAGGTGAAGCAATCGTGCGAAAAGCGCCGCATCGAGCTGATCCCGGCCATTTTTTCCGTGGGCTATGGCGGCAGCGTGCTGGCGCACAACCGCAACCTGGCCGAGGGATTGCCGGTGATCGATGCCCCGTTCGTGGCGGAAGGGCCGGAAGCACGGTTTGCTCCGGATTCATCGGCAGGCATGGCCAACGGCGGATTCGAAGAGTCGTCAGAGAACCGTTTGGCCGGATTCAGATTGCAGGATCGTCCGGGCGCCGTGAGCTTCGTGGACAGGCAGGTCAAGCATGGAGGGAACAGCTCCTTGCGCATGGAACGGTTCGATCCGCAGCCGCCCGGGCACGGCCGGATCATGCAGGAGCTGAAGCTGCATCCGCACCGGGCCTACCGGATGAGCCTATGGGTCCGGACCGATGGATTGGAGCCGGCGAGCGGCTTTCGGATGCAGGTGTTGGCGGGCAGGCGAAACCTGTTGTCCCAGAAGTTGTCGGTCGCGTCGACGAGCGACTGGCGCAAAGTGACGATGGTGTTCAACAGCCATGGTTTCGAGACGGTCAGGGCCTATGCCGGCGTCTGGGAAGGCAGGCGGGGGAGGGTGTGGCTCGACGACTGGACGCTGGAGGAGATCGGCCCTTTCAACGCCCTGCATCGCCCTGGCACGCCGGTGACCGTCCGGAGCGATGACGGCTCGAGGACCTACACGGAAGGAAAGGACTACGCCCGACTCGAGGACCCTCGATACAGCCTTCGCAGCCTGGATCGCCCTTGGCCTGGATTACGGCTGTTGCCGGGCGGGACCATTCGGGACGGAGAACGGCTGCGGGTGAGCTGGTATCACTCGATGTCGATCAACGATTCCCAGGTCACAGTCTGCATGGGCGAGCCGGAGCTGTATGAGATCTTCGAGCACGAATCGAGGCTGCTGGCCCAGCACCTGCGCCCCCGGCGGATCTTCCTCAACATGGACGAAGTCCGGATGGGCGGCACCTGCGAGGCATGCCGGGGACAAAACATGGGGGCGCTGCTGGGCGAGTGCATCACGAAACAGACTCGGATCCTCCAGAGGCATAATCCTAATGCCCGGATCTATGTCTGGTCTGACATGCTCGATCCCAACCATAACGCCCATGGCGATTACTACCTCGTCGAGGGCGATTTCACGGGGTCATGGACGCATGTCCCCCGGGACTTGGTCATTGCGGTCTGGGGCGGTGCGCCGCGGGAAAAGAGCCTCCAGTTCTTCGACGATCTGGGATTCGAAACGCTGGTCGCCTGCTATTACGACGGGGATGATCTGGAAGACGTGAAGGGCTGGATCCGGATCGCTGGCGCCAGGCAGAGAGTGCGGGGTTTCATGTACACCCCTTGGCAAAAGAAATACGAGCTGCTGCCGGCTTTTGGCGATTTGCTCCAGGGGCGCTGAGGCGGCCCGATCGCATTCTATTTGCTGCCATCGATTGAAAGCGTCTGCTAACGTAGCGGGGTGATGGGTCTGGCACGGGTGTTGGGAATGACTTGGATTGGCGCTTGCTGCCCGTTGTACCTGTTTCTGGTCTTTGGGATGTCCACCGGGCGCGTCGCCGCGGCGGATACAACATGGCTTGCGCCGGCGGCCCTGGCGATTTCGCCCGATGCGAGCCTGATCTACGTCGCCTGCTCGAGGGCCAATCGGATCCTCGTGGTCGATTCGGCGGGATGGAGGGTGGCGCGGTCCCTTCAGCTCCCCGCCACTCCAGGCGGGATTGTCGTGGCTCGGGATGGACAGACTCTCTTTGTGACCTGTCCGGGGCCGCGAAGCCGCATCCTGGCTGTGGATGCGTCCCGCGGAGCCGTGATCGCCGACGTCGAGGGCGGGCACACGTCGATGGACCCCACGTTGAGCCCGGACGGGAAAACTCTCTTTGTGTGCCATCGGTTCGAGGGTGGGGTGGGGATCTATGACCGGGCGGCGATGAAGGAAATCTGCCGCGTGCCCGTCCGAAGAGAGCCGGTCGCGGCGGCAGTCACGCTGGATGGCCGATGGCTGCTGGTTGCCCATGGCATCCCCTGGGGCAAAGCGGATGCTGAGCGGGTCGGGGCGGTGGTGTCGGTGATCGACACGGGCCGCCGGAGGGTCGTCGATGAGCTTTGGCTGCCCAGTGGCACCAGCCTGGTCAACGACGTGGCCGTCTCCCCCGACGGGCGGCATGCAGCGGTCACTCAGGTCCTGGCGCGGTTCACGCTCCCTACCGCGCAGGTCGAGCGCGGGCTGATCAACGCCAACGCGATGACCCTGATCGACCTCGAGCGAATGGAGGTTCGCAACACCGTGCTGCTGGACACGATGGATCGCGGATCGGCAAACCCATGGGGAGCGGGCTGGAGCGGGGACGGGGGCACGCTGCTGGTGGCGATCTCGGGTGGCCACGAAGTGAGCATTGTGGATTTCAAGGCATTGATGGAAAAGCTGGATCGATTGTCGCCGCCGCTTTCGGCCGCAGCCCGGCTCGGACTGCCTTACAGCAGCGCCCCGGCGCAAACGGCTTCCGACGTTCCGAACGATCTCGAGTTTCTGGATGGCTTGCGCGAGCGCAGGCCGCTTGCTCGCGAGGATCTGGGTCCCCGAGCCGTCGCGGTCGCCGGGCCGACGGCCTACGTCGCGAACTATTTTTCGGACACACTGAGCGCCGTGCAGCTCGCAGCCGGCCGACCAGGCCCGGTCGTCCGGACCCTCCCCTTGGGCGGCCCGGTCCGCCGCACCATGGCCGATCTCGGAGAGATGTATTTCCATGACGCGCGCCTCTGTCATCAGCAGTGGCAAAGCTGCGCCAGCTGCCATCCCGGCGACGGGCGCGCGGATGGGTTCAACTGGGATTTGCTCAACGACGGCGTCGGGAATCCCAGGAACACCAAAAGCCTTCTGCTCGCATTCGACACCCCCCCGTCCATGATCATGGGGGTGCGCAAGGACGCAGCGGCAGCGGTCCGGGCGGGCGTTCGGCACATCCTGTTCACGGAGCAGCCTGAGCGGGTCTACCGAAGTCTCGATGCCTATGTGCGGTCGCTGCGGCCGGTTCCCAGCCCGCATCTGGACGGCGGCCGATTGTCGGCGGCGGCTCGGCGTGGCCGGCAGCTCTTCGAGAGCGCGGCCACGGGCTGCTCGAGATGCCATCCCGCCCCGTTGTTCACGGATCTGAAATCGCACGACGTCGGGACCGGGAGCCGATCGCCCGAAGAGGGAGCCGTGTTCGATACGCCAACCCTGGTCGAGGTGTGGCGGACAGCGCCGTATCTGCACGATGGATCGGCCAGCTTGCGCGAGGTGCTGGTCGAGCGAAACAGCGGCGATCGCCACGGCGCCACATCCCATTTGACCGCCGTCCAGGTCGGCGACCTTGCCGCCTATGTGCAATCGCTCTAGGATGGAAAACCAACCATAGCCCGATGATGAAACGCATCGATCAGATAATCCTGGCCGCCTGGCTGCTGGCCGGGCCGCCCGCTATCGCAGCTGCCCCGGACCCGGCGGCCGCGCTCTGGTTCAACGCGCCCGCCACGCAGTTTCACCACTCCCTTCCGCTCGGGAACGGCCGGATCGGCGCGATGGTGTTTGGCGGCGTGCGCGAGGAACGGATCGTGCTCAATGAAAGCTCGGTCTGGTCCGGATCCCGGCAGGACGCGGACCGGCCGGATGCGCACCGGGCATTGCCGGAGATCCGCCGCCTGCTGCTCGAGGGGAAGAACGGCGAAGCCGAGCGGCTGGTCAACGCCCATTTCACCTGCCAGGGGCCGGGTTCCGGGCATGGCAGCGGGGCCAATGTCCCGTTCGGCTGCTACCAAACGCTCGGCAACCTGCGGCTCAGATTCGGCGGCTCGGCTGGCGCGCCGTCCGTCCAATGCGCCAGCGGGCACCGGGCCTGGTCAGCGGCCGAGGAGATCGAGTTCTCGATGGATGGCGATCCGGACACGAAGTGGTGTGTCATCCACGAAGGCCGCCCGGTGGTCTGGCGGTTCGACGCCGGGAATACGGACGCCGCTCCGACGAGGTATCGTTTCACTTCGGCCAATGATGTGCCCGCGCGCGATCCGCGATCGTGGAAGCTGGAGGTGTCGGTGGACGGACAAACCTGGCGCCTGCTGGACGAGCGGAAAGGGGAGCCGCCGTTTGCCCAGCGTCACGAGACCCGGCACTACGAGATCGCGAAGCCGGAGGCGGGCCGGCACTTCCGACTCACATTTTGGCCGATCCCGGGCGTCACACATTTCCAGGTGGCGGAGATCGCGCTCGAGGGCGTCCAAACCGCTCATTCCGTCCCGGCGCCGCCCGAGGGATACCAGCGCATGCTGGACCTGCGCTCCGCGTCGGCCAAGGTTGTCTACAAGCAGGACGGAGTCCAATTCACTCGCGAGCATTTCGTGAGCGCGCCCGACGAGGTGTTCGTGACCCGGTTGGCCGCCGATCGGCCGGGATCGCTGTCGCTCACGATTGGCATGGACCGGAGGGAGCGATTCGAGACTCGGGCAACCCGAGCGGACGAGCTGCTGATGAGCGGTTCGTTGAACGACGGGCTTGGCGGCAAGGGCGTGACCTATGCGGCGCGGTTGCGGGCGCGGGTCAGCGGCGGATCGATCGAAGCCGAGGGCGACAAGCTCGTCGTGGCGAATGCAGACGAAGTCATCCTGCTTCTGGCGGCGGCGACCGATTACAAGGGTTTTGCGGGCCGGCAGCTCGATGATCCCCTGGCGGGAACATCGATCGATCTCGACCGGGCTTCGAGGAAGACGTTCGACCAGCTTCGATCGGCGCAGAGGGCCGATCACCGCCAATGGTACGATCGGGTTGAGCTCAGCCTGCCGGCCACGGCGAACAGCGCCCTGCCGACCGACGAGCGGCTGGCTGGATTCGCCCGCGGGGCGGATGATCCCGCGCTGGCGGCGCTCTACTTCCATTTCGGCCGATACCTGCTCATCAGCTCCTCCAGGCCGGGCGGCCTGCCGTCCAATTTGCAGGGCATCTGGGCGGAGGAGATCCAGACTCCCTGGAATGGCGACTGGCACCTCGACGTCAACGTGCAGATGAACTACTGGCCGGCCGAGGTCTGCAATCTCTCCGAGCTGCACGAGCCGATGCACAAGCTCATCGCGTCGCTGGTCGAGCCGGGCCGCAAGACGGCCCGCGCTTACTACAACGCCCGCGGCTGGGTGGCCCACGTGATCACCAATCCATGGGGCTACACGTCCCCGGGCGAATCGGCATCGTGGGGCGCCACCGTGAGCGGGTCGGCCTGGCTCTGCCAGCATCTCTGGGATCATTACGCCTTCACCCTCGACCGCGAGTTTCTGCGCTGGGCCTATCCGATCCTGAAAGAGTCCTCGGAGTTCTATCTCGACAACCTGATCGAGGAATCCAGCAACCGGTGGCTCGTCACCGGCCCGTCCAATTCGCCCGAGAACGCCTTCCGGCTGCCGGACGGCACGGTGGCGCACGTATGCCTGGGCCCGACGATCGACATGCAGCTGCTGCGCGAGCTGTTCGGCAACACCATCCGCGCCGCCGAGATTCTGGGCCTGGATGCCGGCTTCCGCCGCGAGCTCGCCGGGAAACGCGCCCGCCTGGCGCCCAACCGGGTGGGGCCCGATGGCCGGCTCCTGGAATGGCTGGAGCCCTACCCGGAGCCCGAGCCCAGGCACCGGCACTGTTCCCCTCTCTACGGACTGCATCCCTACCACGAGATCACGCCCCGCGGAACGCCCGAACTCGCGGTGGCAGCCCGCAAGCTGCTCGAGAGCCGCGGCGACGAAGGCACCGGATGGTCCCTGGCGGCGAAGATCAATTTGTGGGCCCGGCTCGGCGACGGCGACCGCGCGCACCGGCTTCTGCGGATGCTGTTGCGGCCCGTGGCTGGCGGCGGCATGAAATACCTCGGCGGCGGCGGCTCGTCCGCCAACCTCTTTTGCTTCCACCCGCCGTTTCAGATCGATGGCAACTTCGGCGGCTGCGCCGGCGTGGCCGAGATGCTGCTGCAGTCGCATGCGGGCGAGATCGAGCTGCTGCCGGCGCTGCCTGGAGCGTGGCCCGCCGGATCGATCCGCGGGCTCAAGGCGCGCGGCGGCTTCACCGTGGACGTCGCGTGGAAGGACGGCCAAGTGCAGTCCGCCGCGATCCGCGCTGCCGCGGATGGACCCGTCCAGGTGCGCCATGGCCAGCGCGTGACATCGCTTTCGATTCAAGCGGGCGAAACCAAAACCATTCGATATCCACAATAGGCATCGTATGAAAAAGCTCCTCCGTCTGCTGCCGCTTGCCTTGGCGGCAGGCTGTGCCACCGGCAAGCCGCTCCAGCGCTACGCATGGGTCACCGGCCTCAACCCGGAAAAGGCCGCCGTTTACCGCGATCTCCACGCGCACCCGTGGCCCGGCGTCAACCGGATGATCAAGGAATGCCACATCCAGAACTACTCGATCCACGAGTGCGAGATCGACGGCAAGCTCTACCTCTTCTCCTACCTCGAATACACCGGAACGGATTTCGAGGCGGACATGAGGAAGATGGCCAAGGATCCGGAGACGCAGCGCTGGTGGAAGGAGACCGATCCGTGCCAGCTGCCGCTGCCGTCCGCGGCCGCGCAGGGCAAGATCTGGGCTGACACGAAAGAAGTGTACTACTTGAAATAGCGAAGCCCGCGCCCGCTGCGCGCAGCGCCATCCTTCCTCGCGCGTGAGCGGCCTGCCGGTTACCGGGTTCCCGGATCCGGCCCTGCGGGCCGAGGGCGCCCTGGATCGAACCGTCTCCAGCCATGACATCTCGCGAACGCATCCTCGCCGCCGTCGAGCATCGCCAGCCAGACAAGGCGCCCGTCGACCTCGGCGCAACCCCGAGCAGCGGCATCTCCGCCATCGCCTACGGCCATCTCAAGCGCCATCTGGGCTTCGCGCAAGGAGGCACGCGTGTCTATGACGTGGTCCAGCAGTTGGCGGAACCGGAGGGCTTCCTGCTCGATCGGTTCGGGGTGGACGCGATCGACATCGGGCGCGCCTTCAACAAGGAGGAGTCCGCTTGGCGGCCGGCGGCGCTCCTCGATGGCCAGAGCGCGTTCTATCCCGCATGGTTTCGGCCCGAGCGCCAAGCCGATGGATCGTTCGTGGCGCGGACGAAGAACCGTCTCGAAATCGCCCGCATGCCCGCCGGCGGCGCATTTTTCGATCAGACCTGCTTTCCATACCTGGACGGCTATCCAGCCGATTTCCGCCATCTCTCGGACGAGATGGACAAAGTGCTCTGGGCCGCCCTGGTCCACAGCCCTTGGGATCACGCCGCGGACCCCGGCTTCTGGGACAGCCTGCGGACAAAGGCGCTCGAGCTGCGCCGCGCCAGCCGGCGCGCGCTGATGATTGTCATCGGCTGCAACCTGTTCGAGTGGGGCTGCTTCCTCCGTCGGATGGACAACTTTCTTATGGATCTGGCGGCCGAACCGAGGCAGGTCGAGGCCCTGCTCGACGCCCTCATGGAACGGCATCTGGCCGGGCTCGAGAAGACCTGCCGGGCTGTCGGCGATGTGGCGGACATCATCCGCTTCGGGGACGACCTCGGGGCCAATGGGGGGCCGTTCATGTCCCCCGGCACGTACCGGCGCATCTTCAAGCCGCGCCACAGGATGCTGTGCGATTACGTCCACAAGCACACCGGGATGAAGACATTCCTGCATTCCTGCGGGTCGATTCGCGCCTTGATGCCGGACCTGATCGAAGCGGGCTATGACATCATCAATCCAGTGCAGACCAGCTGCAAAGGGATGGAGCCGGAGGGGCTCAAGGCCGACTTCGGGCGGGACATCTGTTTCTGGGGGGGCGGCTGCGACACGAAAACCGTCCTGCCCAAAGCCACCCCGGCAGAAGTCAAGGATCACGTGAAGCGCCGGCTCGAGATCTTCATGCCGGGCGGCGGCTTTGTATTCAGCGCTGTCCATAACATCCTGCCCGAGGTGCCGCCTGAAAACATTGCGGCCATGTTCGAGGCTGTCCAGGAGTTCGGCGGCGGCGGCTAAGGGCCATCGAGCGCCGTGAGGGGCTTCCAGCGGATGTTGAGGATCTGTGGAAAAATTAATTCCGATTTTGCTGGAGGGGATTGGGCGGGCTGACGCACGGGGCGGCCGCCCAGGCGGTGCGGCGATTCGGAGCCAGTATGGCGAAGGATGCAGCGAACGTGCGGTTTGTGGAGAGCATGAGGCGGAAGCTGAACGAGCGCAGACGGGGGAATCTGCGCCGATGGATGAACCGCCAACCTGATCGCAGCCCCCAACCCAAACTCGACATCCAATGAAATGTGGCTCGCCTGCTTTTCTACCGTCTGACCCGAATGGCGACGGGATGGCGACAAAAGCGATGCGACCGAGGCGGGACAAAAGCAAGCCAACGAGTAGTGTGTCCATAGTCAGCTTTCCGTCGAACGGCCACGCTCACCGACCGCCGCTGGCGAGGAGCGCCTGCAGCGAATCCGGCGTTCGAGCCGCCCGGCACATCCGCAACGGAAGCGCTCGGCGGCGGTTCGGTGGGGCGACTGGTTCGGCAGGCTCATTGCTGCGCGCCCTCGAGCAAATCCCGCAGGATCTTCCGCGCGAGCCGCTCGTTGATCTCGACGTGTCGAGGCACCGGCTGCGATTTGCCAGTTGCTGGACTGTGGTAGATATCGTGCTTCGCTCCATGGCGCAGCAGCTGGCAGCCGGCGCCCTCGAGCCGCGCGACGAGCTCACGGCGTTTCACGCCACCTCCAGCTCGGCTTCCCTTCTGATCCCGGGAATGTCCTCTGCCGAGAAGGTTTGGTACAGGTCGCGCAGATGCTCCTGCAGGTCCGTCAGGTCGGTGCCCTGCGTCCAATGGTCAGGGTAATCGTTCAGGTAGCCCAGGTACCGCCCGTCTGATTCTCGCCAGTAGGTGATCCTGATCTTCATGGATGCATGCTGGCATGGCGTGACCGCCACGGCGAGCCAATTCTGCCCGCCGAACGATAGAGTTCAGCGGCGCGCCGCCCCTGATGTGTGGGGGGCCATGGGGTCGCATCTAACATATTGATTCGGATGAAAAGCAAGTAGTTTTTCAGCAGGGGTATTGGGGGGTCGGCGGGTGGCGGCGGGCGTTTGTTCTGTCAACCTCCGGGGAATACAATGGGGTCAATTCCATAATGTTGAACCTGGTGGAGGCCATCGAACTGATCCTGGAGGACCGGCGGGCCGACATCCTCCGCGGCCTTCCGGACGATGCGATTCAAGAGAAGATCCTGGTGGGATGAAGCGAAGGGACTTGGAGCGTCGGCTTCGCACAGCCGGCTGTTACCTGAAGCGAGAGAGAAGCAACCGCTCCATCTGGATGAATCCCAGGAATGGCATCTCACAAACCATGCCTCGATACAATGACACTATGAGAGCATTGGTGAAAGCAAGGCCGTGAGGGGCCGTCGATCGCCTGCCCGCGCTTGAGTGGGACGAGAAGAACCCGCTTTATTCGGGTCCTTGATTTTGGTGAGATTGGCCTATGATGAACCCGCTCCTTTTCAGCCCCGCGCTCGCAGCGCTGCTGGTCCAAGGCATTCACGCCGCACATCCTCCGGTCACGCCGCGCCTCGTGGGCGAGTGGTGGACGGTGGCGGGCGATCCGGATCTGGGCGCGCTGACCAGCCCGAAACAGCAGCCGGTGGATTTCGGGATCTGGCAGGCCGCAGACGGCACCTGGCAGATCTGGTCATGCATCCGCGGGACCAAGGAGCCCGGCAACACACGGCTGTTCCACCGCTGGGAAGGAGCGAATCTCACGGACACCCATTGGACACCGAAAGGCATCGCCCTCCAGGCCGATCCGGCGCTGGGCGAAACCCGGGGCGGGTTGCAGGCGCCCTACGTCATCCGGCACGAAGGCAAATTCTGGATGTTCTACGGCGATTGGGTGAACATCTGCCTTGCCACCAGCACGGATGGGAAGCGCTTCAGCCGCCACCAAAACGCCGAAGGAAAACCCCAGCTCGATTTCGCTGGCACGATCGATCGCACCCGCAACGGGCGTGATCCGATGGTGCTGCGGATCGGCAGCCGCTGGCATCTCTATTACACCGCGCACCCGGGCAACAAGGGCTTCGATTATGCGCGCACCTCGGACGACCTGATCCATTGGGGCCGGGAGCGCGTCGTGGCGGCGGGCGGCAGGTCGGGCGACGGCCCGTATTCGGCCGAATGCCCATTCGTGGCCGAGCCGCTGCCGGGCCAGTACTACCTCTTCCGGACGCAGGCCTACGGAAAGAACGCGCAGACGATGGTCTATCACTCGAGAGATCCGCTCGACTTCGGCATCGGCAACGACGCCGAGCATTACGTGACCGCGCTGCCCGTGGCCGCCCCGGAGGTGTTTCGGCGCGAGGGCCAATGGTACATGGCCGCCTTGCTGCCGACGTTGAAAGGCATCCGGATCACGCGGATGGAGTGGGCGAGCACTGGGGGTTAACGGGGGTGCCGGCCAGGCGGAAAACCTGACCCAGCGTTCGCCAAGGCGTGAGATGAGGGACAAGCCGGAGCAACGAGCCGACATGAACGGTGCGAGTGCACTCGCGGTTTTCTAAGGGTCTGTGCAAAAATTAATTCCGATTTTGCTGGAGGGGATTGGGTGGGCTGGCAAGGCGCGACGAGCGAGCATACCCGTGCGGTCTGTGAGCGAGGAGCAACACAGCCAGCGCGCCCAAGGCCCCCAGCCCGCAGGGGCGAGGCGGCGCCGGGCCATCTGCTTCGTTGCTCGGTCGGTCGAGTATCGCAGGGGGATACACTCCCTCCCTTGCGCCTCGCATCGGGCCCGGCGGCGCTCCCGCCAAAATCGGAATTAATATTTGCACAGACCCAAAGCAGAAATGAAGCGTGCAACGGACACATTTTGCCGGGTGATAGTTGTGGAATAAGCTAAAAAACGAAACGATTGAGGCAGATCCAACGATGAACGGCACATTGGAGATGAATGGCGAGAGCACAAATTGGGGACGGGAGCTGAAGATTCTTGCCGGGTTTGCCGTCGCCTTTGTGCTGTTGTTCTTTCTGCCGGTGGGAATGCCGCGCTTCGACAATGCCATCAAGGAGGGGCTGGAACTGGCCAAGTGGTATGCGCAGG
>Ga0209310_1000777_pt1 | contig 30266 bp, 31 predicted proteins | sample AD_UKC030_MetaG_FD_184415 | JGI IMG/M metagenome (GOLD analysis project Ga0209310, IMG submission 184415) | Active sludge microbial communities of municipal wastewater-treating anaerobic digesters from USA - AD_UKC030_MetaG (SPAdes) (version 2) | ecosystem: Engineered > Bioreactor > Anaerobic >...
GCGCGTGCGAGGCACCGCGTTACCCACCGACGGCCGGTTCCCGGTTCGTCGCGAGCGACCGAACCGGCCGTCCGTGGATAACGCTCATCGTGGCTTCGTGGCGTCCACCAAACGGGGTCCGGTTCAGCGTTGCATGGCCTCGCGCTCGGTGCGCGCCAGGGTCTCGGCTTCGCGTGCGCTTTCGCCCAGGGTGTTCGCTTGACGTTCGGTGAAGGTGAAGGTGCTAGCCAGCCGGCTCAGGTTGGCCTGGTAGCGGAAGACGCCGGCATCGGGGCCGCTGCCCTGGATGGTGGTGCCGTAGGCGTCGCTGGTCGTCGACATGAAGGCAGACGATCGTGTGGGAGCCAGCTGTTGCTGATCCATCGAGACCGCGTTCTGGGAGATGCTTCCCTTGGATGTCGACGCAGATTCTGCCGACGCCGCCGACTGGACGGCGCCGACGCCGGTCACCGCCTGGAACGCCACTTCGCCCCCCTTGATGATGGCGGTGGCGATGATGGGGATCGAGATCACCATGTAGCCGGCGATGGCCTGGTCGGAGACGGCGCCGCTGTAGATGCTGGCGGCGGTTTCGAGCGCCAGGCCCTGGGCGACCGTTCCCATCTTGGCCGCGGCTTCGAGGTTTCGCGCGCTGGCCAGCGTGGCGACGTAGTTGAGGATCGCGTAGAGCGGGGGCCAGAGCTGGATCCACACCAGGCTCATCGCAAAGCTCTTGATGGCCATTGCGAGGCCGCGGCCCTGTGCCAGCAGGAACAGCAGGAACACGAACGGGAACACGGCATAGATGACGGCTTCGATCACGTTCCTCACCAGCGGCAATGCCTGCTCGGCGATCTTGCCCATGGTGAGGAACGCGGAGTTCACCGACGCGGTGGCGTTGGCGCGCGCGGTGGCGATCATCAGCGCAGCCGGGTCGTTGAGCTTCTGGCCGGCGAGGCTGCGGCTGTCCTGCACCAGGTTGATCATGATGTTCTGGCGCAGCAGATCCGCGGCGCCCTGGGCCGCGGTGGCGATCTTGGTCTTGTAGTAGGCCTGCTCGATCTGCGCGTCGATGGCCGTGAGGGCGGCGGCCGGCTCCAGTGTGGGGTTTAGCTGAAAGGCGAGGATCGATCGCGCGTGCGCCACTTCGGCCGGCAGGCGGGCAGCGAGGTAGGTGTAGGCGTTCGGACAGGTGTCGACCTGCACCGGGTTGCCGTAGGTGGTGAAGCGCGCCGGGTTGGGTGTGCCCATCAGCGACCAGATGTCGGTGCTGCGCGCGAAGGCGGCCGGGTCGATCGTGCCGTCCTGCAGGTCGTAGACGGTGCAGTTGTGGACGAAGGCGATGAGGTCGGTGCGCAGCTGCGGGTCGGACACGTTCGCCGCGCGGGAGGCCTGGATCAGGCGGTTGCCGAACATGACGCCGTTCTTCTGGTACGCGAGCTCGCCGGGTAGCTGCGCGTTGGTGGCCGGAATGACCTGGAAGGCGGTCTCGAAGAACCGAGTCATCACGTCGCCGACCTTGCTGGTGGCGTGCCCGAAGAAGGCCACGCCGATCGGCACGTTGCCCACGGCCACCGGCGGCTGGCTGCCGAGCTTGTCGACGATCACCACGGTCGACTTGGGCAGGAAGAGCGCGTAGTAGACGAGCAGGAAGCCCATCAGCCAGCCCCAGCCGTGGAACTTGCCCGGCGTGAAGAGCCCGGCGAACGCCGCCACCAGGACGCCGGTGATGGCGATCGCCTTGATGAGGCCGAAGTAGTCGGCCCCGCCCATGATGGCGGCGATCGCGTTGAAGACCCCCGTCAGGGTGTCGACGTTGCCGTAGGCGTAGATCTCGAACATGCGGGCGCGAGCGGCTCGTGCCCGGTCTCAGGAGCCGCGGGCGCCGCTGCTGGCGCTGAAGTCGAGCATCGCCTTCACCGACGAGGGCATCGAGCTCCAGAGCTGGCGCTCGAGTGTCTGGAGGTCCTGGGTCATCGAGGAGACCGAGCGCACCTTGGCGTAGGCGGCCTGCTTCTCGGCGAGGAGTTGGCGTTGGGCCTCCTGGGCGTTCTCTCGGATCGCGTCGATGTACTGCTGCTCGATGCCGGTGCGCTTGAGCGCCTGCGACAGCGCGCTCATTGCCTGGCGGATGGAGCGGTTGAGGAAGGTCTCCGCGTAGTCGAGCGCGATCACGTCCTTGTAGGTCTCGATCAGCGTCTCGGCGGTGCTCGATCCCGGCACGGCGTTGGCCACCGACAGCATCTTGTAGACCGGCTCGGTGGTGTTGTTGACGAAGCCGATGTCGGCCGGCGCCTGCGGGCTGCGCGTGACGATGTTGTCCGACATGCGACGCAGCCGCTCCGACACCAGACGCGTGAACGGCTTGGCCGACACGGTGGTGCGCGTCGGGTTCAGGCACTCGGCGGGCTCGTCGCAGACATACACCTCGATGTCGACGTTGCCCTCCGTGGCCGAGGCGCCCCGGCCGAGCAGCAGGTCGCGCAGGCCGACGATGGTGGGCTCGGCGTAGCGCGGCGTGGCGCCGCTGCCGTCGTCGGCGGGCGGATACAGGATCACGGTGCCGATCACGCTCATGATTAGCTCCTTCTCCTGCTGGCTGATGCTGCCGCCCACTTGGTTGAGCGCGAGCCAGGTGACGTTGCCCTTGACGAAGGTGGCGTTGCGCACGTTGGGGTCGGTGCTGTTTGCGGCGGTCTTCACGACGGCCGGCGCGTTACTGGCGCAGGTGAGCCGGGCTTCGGCCCGGTCGGAGACGCTGCCGAGGTACTGGGAGATGTTGGCGCAACCGCTCATCACCGAGTTGTCGTACTCGCCCACCACGCCGTTCACGAGCGCCTGCGCGGCTTCGCAGGAGTTGATGTTCATCGCGTTGATCTTGTTGATCTGGTCCTGCAGTTCGGTGAGCAGCTTGTCGATGTCGGGCGAGATCGACTGCAGCGCCAGCTTGAAGGCATAGCCCACGGCGTTGGCGCCGATGTTCTGCAGCAGGGCGATGAACTGCTGCTTGTTGATGAAGGAAAAGGCGCCGCCGTAGAGGTCGATGCCGCCGCAGCCGGCGCGCAGGCTGGGCAACTGCACGGTGGCCAGCGGATAGTTGCGGCCCGGGGCGCGCATCATCAGGCTGCCGCCGGTGTAGAGGTTCATCGCCTGGCCGCGGAATGCGCCCGGCGTGGTGACGTTGCCCAGCGCGCCCAGGTCGTTGAACATCGCCTGCATCTCGGCGTTCAGGTCGGCGGGGTGACTCACCAGCGGTGTGGTGGCCAACGTCACGGCGAGCAGGCTGGCGATCAGGCGCTTGCCGAGGTGTTGGGCCGGGCGGTGGTTCGGGCGGCGTGCCATGGTCGGTTCCTCAGGGCTGGCGGGCGCTGGCGGGGGCGTCTTGCGCGAGTGCCGCGATCCGCTCGACCAGATCGGTCATCGACATCACGCCGAAGCCCACCGGGACGATCTCGCGGGTGGCGGGCGCGGTGAGGTAGAGCGCCGGCACGGCCGTGGCATTCAGGCGCGCGGCCATGCCGTTGTCGGGCCGGGCGTTCGGGTACTCGGGGATGGCGCGGCCGTCCATGCTGATCGCGAGCACGGTGAAACCGAAATCCTGCTCGAAGCGCTTCAGGATCGGCGCGAAGCGATGGCAATGCGGGCAGTCGCCGCGGAACACGAAGATGAGCCCGTGGGTGGCGGCCAGGCTCTTGATGGTCTGCGCCTGCCGCTCGCGCTGCTGCTCGTCGAAGACGTTGATCGCCATCGCGTTGGTCGGTCGTCCGCTCAGGCCGTAGTCCAGATCGGGCACGGTCCACACCAGGCGCTGCCAACGCTCGGCGAAGTGCTCGGACTTGTTCATCACCATGCGCTGGTAGCGCATGTAGGCCGTCAGGTTGGCGTCGGTGGGGTTCATCACGGCAACGCGCTTCAGTTCTTCCAGACGCTTCTGCATCGCTTCGAACTCGGCCAGCTCGCGCGGTGGTCTCGGTGCCGGCGGTGCGAGCCGCGGGGCTGCGACGGGCGGGTCGCGGTACCAGAACCAGCCTTCGCGGTTGCGCAGCCAGTACGCGGCGTCCTCTGGGTCGGCGGCGACCGCCTTCGTGTCGTCGCTCGCGCCTTGCGCCCACGACGGGGCGATTGGAAGCGCCGCGGCCATGACCAGCAGCGCCGCGGCGATTCGCGCGGTCCTGCAGGTCGTCGAAAGCGTCGCACGCATCTACCGCTTCTCTGGAAAGCTGCCGTCCCGGCAGAAGCTCACCTGCCAGCGCAGTTCCTGATCGGCGCGCTTGCCTTGCTCCAGGACGTCGCGCTGGCGCGTCGTGACTTCGAGCCGCGCGCAGCCGGGCTGGGGCAGGGCGTGCAAGGTCGCCACGTCGATCTCGATGGGCGCGGTGGCATCGAAGCGGCGACGCATGTAGTCGGCGCCGGGACCCGTGAGCACCCCGTGCGCTGCCCCGCGCTCGGCGGCGAGCGCCAGCAGCGGCTTGATCTCCGAGACCGGAGTGCGCTGCGTCGTCTGCGCCTGGCCGGGCAGGGCGAGCAGCGCGCCGAGCAGGACCGCGGCGAGCGCGTGTCGGCTCGTCGGGATGGGCGAGATGGCGACAACGTAGGTCATGGGCCGAAGTAGCTGTTGACCTTCTGCTGGGCACGCTGCTGCAGGTCGCCGAGGTTCGGGAGCGTGGGCGCGATCTCGGCATAGAACTCCGAGAGGTCCATGCGCGAGAAGTCGAGTGCCTGGAGCTGCGTGAGCGCGAAGCCGCTGCAGTCGGGGCCCTGGGCGCCGCCCCAGCCACGGCCGAGTTGCGCGCGGCCCTGCTCGTTGATGATGCGCGACAGGCGCGAGTTGAAGCAGCAGTAGGTCTCGGTGGTCTCGATGCAGGTGCGGATGATCGGCAGTCGCATCGAGCAGTAGCTGCCGACGCCGTGGCAGAGGCGGTTGTCGCGCTTCATCGCGAGGACCTGCTCGGCATCCTCGCAGGACAGCAGTCCCGAGAGCTGGATCGCGAGCATCGCGAGCGTCCACGGGCCCGGCATCAGCGAGGTCACGAAGGAGCCCACCGACAGGTCGCCGGCGATCAGCCCGGCGAGCGCCGAGGAGCCGCCGCCGGCGCCGAACAGCGCCTCGAAGCCGGCGATCACCAGGTCGGGTGCATCCGCCGTGAAGAGGGCGTCGTAGGTGTAGCTCGAGCCGATGGCGCCGATGGCCTGGCCGCCGGCGCCGGTGATCAGGCTGAAGGTGGAGAAGAGCGAGCCGTCGGTGCCCCCGCCCTTGCAGCAGTTCACCAGTCCGAAGAGCTTCTTGCGGCAGCGGTTGTCGTAGCCCTTGAAGACTTCCAGCGTGTTCGGGTCCAGGTAGCGACCGGCTTCGCGTTGCGCTTCCAGCCCAGCGACGGCCCGCGCGAAGTCGGCGTCAGGCGCGTAGCCGGTGTCGAAGCAACGCCCGTCCAGGCAGAACTGCTGGCCGCCGCAGTTGGTCACCGTCGAGGTGGTGCCCGTAGCGACGCGGCACTGCCAAGTCTGTTCGTAGAGCATGCAGGCGCCCTGGGGACTCGTGTCCATGCAGCGCGAATTGACCTGGCTGCAGCCGCGGTCGCGCAGGGGCTGACAGTCGTCGGTGCTGTTCTGCGAGACGCAGGTGTAGGACGCGCGGTAACGCCAGCAGTCCCGCTGCACCGGGTAGCCGCCGATGGTGCGGGTCTCGGGGCCTTCGACGCAGGTCTCCGCGGTCTGGTAGCAGTCGGCGGCCCTCGCGGGCGCGGACGCGAACAGGCAGAGGGCCAGCGCTCCGCCGGCGATCCAGCCGAAGCGCCGCGCGACTCTCATTGCGAGCGCGCCTCCAGCGTCGCGCACTGGTTGTCCCAGGTGTCGCTGAAGCTGACCGTGGTCGGCATCGCGAAGGTGTTGGCGCCGTAGTAGCTCGTGCCCTGGCAGGGGTTGTAGAACCACGCGCCGATGGTGCAGTTGGGGCCGGTGCAGCTCTGGCTGTAGTAGGTCTGGTAGCAGAAGAAGCCGTCGATCCGCGAGGGGCCCGGGGTCTGTGGGATCTGCGTGTTCAGGCTGCCGGGCACGTCCTGCGAGCCCAGGTCCATGTAGACCTGACCGCTGCCCTTGTCGAGCGTGAAGACGTGCATCGTGTAGCTGTTTGTCCCGCAACTGAAGTCGAAGGCCAGGTAGTCGACGCAGGCGGGGCAGGGGTCGGCGGTGACGCGGGTGAGGAACTGACCGGCCGAGCAGCCGGGCGTCTGGATCGGTGTGACGATCAGCACCTTGTCGCAGGTGACGGTCTCCAGCGTGCGGTACTGGTGGCAGATCGCCGTCTCAACAAGGTCCGGCGTGGTGACGGTCTGGACGGCGCAGCCGCTGTAGGTGCCGGCGATGTTTCCGGCGATGGCCTGCGGGTCGGCGGTGATCGCGCGACCGCGGGTGAGCAGGGGGTCGGTCGGCGCGATGCTGAAGCTTGGCCGTTGGGTCGGATTGGTCTGCGAGAACTGCACGGCCGTGCAGGAGGGATCGGCGGCCGCGGGGCCGCTCGCGCAGGCACTGGCTCGCGCCGCGGCCTGGGTGCCGAGCCCCGGGCTGCCGAAGTAGCTGGCCTCCGGTGGGTTGGATGTGTAGTGCGGAACGGTGGACTGCGCGGTGCTGCTGCTGATCGTGCCGCGGGCCGCGGCGTTGCCGGTTCGGCCGAGTGTCTTGCCCTGCTTGAAGGCCTCGCCCTGCGTTGGCGGCGATTGCGCGAAGGCGGCTGGGAGCGTCGCGAGCACCACGGCCGCGAACGCGACGAGCTTGCCGGTGAGGCGTCTTGCGGGCCGCATGCTCACGAGCCCTTCAGCCGCGCGAGCAGCGGCGCCACCAGTGGTCGCACTTCGGGGCGCTGCCTGGCCAGCGTGTCCAGCGCGTGGTCGAGGCTCACGTCTCCCGACACGCTGACGAAGGCCGGCGGCGTGCGGCAGTCCGTGCCGCAGCTCGTCGCCGTGTCGGCGCGTTCGTCGAGACTCAGCACGAAGGTCGGCGCGCGTTCGATGCGATGGCGGGCGAAGGCTTCCGGCTCGATCACCCACGCCACCTGACGCTCGCCGATCAGGCTGGAGACGGCCGCGAGGGTCTCGCGCATCGAGTTGGCCTTCAGGCCCCGCAGCACCAGGACTGCGCCGCTGCGCGCAGCTTGATCGGTCAGCAGCTGCAGGCTCGCGCGGGGCATTTCCAGGGTGATGAAGATGCGAAGCGGGCTCGCGGCCGTGGGCTGCGCAGACGGGCTGCCGAGGCGCGCGCCAGCCCGGGCGAGGGCCTCGATGTCGGTGCGTGCCGCAGTCGATGGCAGGTTCACGCGCGGCGGCGCGGGCACCGGTTCGGCACCGAGACGATCGGCTCGCGGGAAGGGGTTGGCCTTCTGTGCCCGTTCGATGTCGTCTGCATCGGGCCAACGCGGCGCCTGGGCGAGCGCGATGCCGGCGCCGAGTAACCCGATCGCGCAGGCGGCCGCGACGACGGCGCGGATCTCAGTACGCGCCGGCACAGCAGTTCCTCTTGCGAAAGATCTGGTACGCGAAGTCCTCGCCCGAGACCGGGTAGGACTTGCCGGCACCCCAGATCATCGTCGTGCGGCCGTAGGGCTGGCAGCACTGCCCGGCTTCCTTCGCGGTGGCCGGCACCGGGTAGACCATCTGCATCTTGTAGTGGGTCTTGTCCATGATCGGCAGCGGGTAGTAGCCGCACAGCCCCGCCGACCCGGCGCCGGTGAAGGTCACCAGTTGCCGGTGCATCTTGGCGGTCATGCGCTGGGTGATCAGCGTGGAGGCCTGCACGCCGCCGATGTGTGTGGCGACGTGGCCACCCATCGGGTAGATCGACCCCTGGCAGCCGGCGCACCAGAACAGGCTCGCGATTGGCATGCCGGCGGTGGCGGCCACGCAGTCGGCGGCGCAGGCCGCCTTCGCGGGCGCATTGGCGAAGAGCACCGCCTCGGGGTTCAGAATGGCGGTGAGCTCGTCGTCGGCCCACAGCGGATCGACCTCGGTGAGATAGGCCAGATCGAGCGAGCCCTTCTCCAGACACGGGAAGTCGAGCAGCACCTCCAGCCAGGTGAGGATCGGGTTGGCGTACCAGTGCGCGTGATAGAAGCTGTTTCGCGTCTGGCTGTCGTGTCCGACGTGAGCGCCGCGGGGCACGTCGAGTCCGGGGTCCAGCGCGATGCCGCCCAGGCCCACCATGCAGAAGGGCGTGCGCGTCACGTCCACCATGCGCACCGGCTCCCAGAAGCCGATCGACACGCCGATGCGCGGCGGGTTGCTGCAGTAGCAGACCGGCGAGGACGGATTGCCGATGTCGGGCTGACCGTCGGAGAGGATCGATGCCGAGCCGATGGTGAGCGGGAACAGGCAGCTCCAGCAGATGTCGGTGATCGGGTTCATGAAGCGGCCGTGGCAAGTGGGGCCTGCTGCGGCGGTGCCGGGCAGCAGCGCGAGCAGCCACAGGGCGAGCGCGAGCCATAGGGCCGCGCGTGGGCGATGTGCCTGCCGGTGGACGGGGCTACAGCAGCTCATCGATACGCAGCCTCTTGCCGTCCTGGGTGACGAGCGCGGGCACCTGACGGATGCCGAGCTTCGCGGTGAGCGTGCCCTGCTGGTCGTAGAACACCGGTCGCTGCCAGCGACGCATCAGGTCCAGGTACGACCCGCCGGTGAGGATTACCTTCACCTTGCCCTTGCGCTCGTCGATGAGCTTGCGTGCCTGCGCGACCTGCTCGCGATCGCGGGCGTCGATGAAGAGCAGCGCCTGGCTCAAGGTCACGGAGTCGAGCGGATTGACCACCGTGCCGGGAGGCACGATGACCCGGCCGTCGGCGTCGCGAATGGCCTCCTGCACGACGATGCTCGGGTCGTGGTGGAAACGCCGGGGTTGGCGGGTGCGCGAGAGCCCCGCCACTGGCGTCGGGTCTTCGACGCCTCGCTTGACCCGTGCCAGCGACTCGCGTTGCAGACGGGCGAGGGTGCCGTCCTCACCAGCCTCGCGAAGTTTTCCGAGGATCACCTCCAGCAGGTTCGGCTCGGCGATCGGGTAAACCGGGCCGATGACGCCGAGGTCCTGGGCGTGGGCGGGCACCGTCGTGAACATGACGGCGAAGACCACCGCTGCGAGCCGCTGGGGCCAGCAACGGGTCGTGCCACGTGCGATCGCGCGTTCAGAAGAGCGCATCGGCCCGCCCGATGATCTGGGAAGCGTGGATCCAGCCGGTCAGCTGGTACCGGGAGTCGAGGCTGTCCGGGTGCCCGGCCTGGACGTAGTAGCGGCCCTCCGGAATCCGGCCGGTGGGACCGGGTTCGAGCACCTGACCTTGCCGGCTCACCGGCTTGGGCACGCCCACCGGAACGCCGTTGAGGTGAAAGCCCTGTGCGTCGCGCGTGACCTCGTCGCCAGGCATGCCGGCGAGTACCTTGATGAAGGTGACACCCGCCGGGTACGGTCCGCCGCCGGCCCAGCGGAAGGCCACGAAGTCGCCTCGGCTGGGCATCTCGCCCTTGTGGATCAGGTAGAGCCGGTGCGGCAGGCTGGGCGAGGCGTTCAGCCCGAAGGCGTAGTGGGCGTGAAACCAGAGCGCGATCGCGGCGATCGCGACGTAGACGAAAGCCCAGCGCCTCAGGTGTTCGACCGAGCGCTCGGCGAACGTGCGCAACCGGAGTCGTCCGCTCGATGTGAGACGGTCGCGCCAGCTTCGATTCAGGAACAGGGTGCGCATGCGGTCTCCCCGTGCGGTTACAGGCCGAGCCGGCGCCGCACGTCCGGCGTCAGGTCTCGCAGCAGGGGTTCGGAGCCCATCACGGCGCCGCGCGCCAGCACGATGCAGCGGCACTCGCTCGGTAGCGCCTGGAGCAGGGTGCTCACCTCCGTGCCGAAGCCCGCGGCGCGACGCAGTGCGCCGGCGCGCTCCTCGTCGCTGGCGTCGCGCTTGACCAGCACCGCGGCGACCTGCAGTTCCTTCAGGCGATAGAGCTCTGCCACGTCCAGCACGGCCAGAGCCGGCAGGCGCTCGGGTACGAGCCACAGATGAACGAGTGCGATCAGCGCGGCGCTCACCAGCGCGTTGGCGCCCACGAGCAGGGCGGCGGCCCTCGCGTTCACGCGAGCCCCCGTTCGCGCAGCACGGCGTCGATCGCCGCGGAGACGTCCAGGCCCGCCGCGCGCTTGGCGTTGATGGCGTTGAAGTCTTCGGCGCGGCTGCTGAAGAGCAGGAGGCTGTACGGATCGACGAGCAGCCTTCCGATGCCGTTGCCGGCCGGCGAGTGGATGAAGACCTCGGAGTAGGCCCCGTGCTCGGTACGCAGCGACAGCAGCAGCCGCTTCATCGCGTCGTCCATCGTGAGCTGACCGAGCTTGTCCATCATCTCGATCGACTCGGGCTTCTGGCGCAGCAGGAACATCCAGTCGGAGTTGTCCAATGCCGCCTTGGCCGCCGGATTGCGGTAGTAGTCGTCCACGCCCTGAGTGGCCGACATGAAGGCGCCCTTGTACTTGCGGGCGCGGCGGTAGCCGGCCTCGATGAACTCGGCGGTGGCGCCGCCCGAGAGCAGGTCCCAGGCCTCGTCGATGATCACGATCTTCTTGCGGTCGCGGGAGAAGTACATCTCGCGCGTGATGCGGTACATGACGATCAGCAGCACCACGGTCTGCAGATCCTTCTTCGACTTGAGCTCCTCGAGCTCCAGCACGATGAGGTCCGCGCCGAAGTCGATGCTGGCCTCGGAATCGAAGTACTTCCCGTAGGCGCCGTCGCGCGTGTAGGGATGCAGCATCGCGGCGAGGTCCTTCAGCCGCCGGTCGCCTTCGCCGGCGGACGGTGCGCCGTCGTCGTCGAGGCGTCCGGTCGCGAGCAGGTCGTGAATGTCGGTGACAGTCATGGCGCGGCCCTTGGCCTTCCAGACCTTCTTGATCGCCGCGCCCAGCGTGGAGTACTGGAAGCCGTCGAGCGACTCGCGCGGAGACACCATCTGCGCGAGCAGGGGCTGTAGGAGCTCCATGTCCTCGTCGATGTCCTCGACCAGGGGAAACGGGTTGAGCGAGAGCGCGGCGTCCTCGGTGAACTCGATGAAGCTGCCGCCGAAGTTGCGGCAGGCCTTCTCGTAGGAGCGGCCGACGTCGATGATCCAGACGCGTGCGCCGGTGCCGAGATAGGCGGCGGCGATCTCGTTCAGCAGCAGCGATTTGCCCGAGCCCGACGTGCCGGCGATCGCCACGTTGTAGTTGCCCGCCGGGTTGTCGTACACGTCGATCTGCATGATCTGGCCGCGCCGCCCGCCGAACAGAAGCACCGGCGTGCCCGTGCCCTGCCACTCGGCGACGAGCGGCGCAAGGTGCACCGCGTTCGCCGAAGTCTTGGTGGTGACGCGCTTCATGCGCTGCAGATCGGCGTGGAAAGGCGCCGAGAGCGTCATCGGCAGCGAACCGATGAGGGCCTGGGCCATCATCATCGTGTCGCTGGAGAGCTCGAAGCCGCGCGCGCGGAAGATGGCGCGCGCCGCCTGTTCGGCCCGGGTCACCGCCTGCGGCTCGGCGAAGAGCGCGAGCTGCAGGTTCAGGTCGACGAGCTGCTGGCCGTCGTCCATCGCCTTCAGCACGATGTCCCAGTCGGCCTTGCGCTCCTGCAGGTCGGGCAGAAAGCGCGCCATGTAGCTGGTGGCGTTCGTGGTGGCGCGGGCGGCCTTGAGGAAGGCCCAGTTGCGGGTGGCCTCGGCGTCGAGCACATGCACGCCGAGCGTGAGCAGGAACGGGCAGGGGTACTGCAGCGTGCCCTGGTAGAGGTCGCCGATCAGGCTGCCGGCGTTCCACAGCGCGAAGCGCGGCGGGAAGGCGCGCACCGACATCAGGCGAAGCTCGGTTTGCAGGTCCGCGGCGGGGTTGGCCAGGCCGATGCCCTGGCGGTCGATGTGCAGGCGCGTGGCCCGGTCGATCATCTGGTCGCGCAGCTCGCGCCCGTCGTCGTAGGTCAGCGGAATGGCGTCGCCGGTTTGTCGGTGCGGGTCGAGCAGCGCGGAGACCCAGTTGATCAGGTCCTCCGCCGTCCACGAACGGGACGGGAAGCCGGCGGCGTGCAGCGTGGCGCGGATCCCGTCGCGCAGCAGCAGCAACTCCTCCAGGCGCGAGAGATTCTCGGGGCTCCCAGGAAGCGAGACGCTGACCACCAGCCGGTAGTCGCGGAACAGGTAGCTCTGCGCGGTCAGCAGCGACGTCCGACTGCCCTGCAGGTAGTGCCCGGTACGACGCCGGGCCATGGTGCGGTGGATGTTGGCGTGCCGCCCGGCGCGACCGAGGGTGTCGAGCTCCGGGACGACGTCGTCGGCCAGACGCAGGTTCGCGTAGCGCGCCAGCGGCGCGCGAATCGCGGGGCTCGCGTACAGGTGAAACTGGATGCCCGTGCCAGGCGGAGAGGCCGCGTAGAGCGCGGTCAGCACGCGCGCCATCTCCTCGTCGGCGCCGGATTGCGGTCGCACTTCGAGGCAGAAGCCCAGCGCGTCAAGATTGACGAAGACCTGGCGGTCCGCGATCCAGGCGCGATACGGCAGCCACTCGGAGAACGCGGCGGCGTCCTCGCCGCGCGACGCGGGGCCGGCCTTGGGCACGCGGATCAGGTCCGCGGGCTTCGCGCCCTTCAGCACGGACTCCAGATCGGTCAGCAGGCTGCGCCACATCGCTCAGGGCTCCTGGCTCGCGCCATTGCCGGGCAGCAGACCCGTGCGCGGGGGAAAGCGATCGGGACCTGCCTCGGTGGATGGCACGGTCTCGCTCGCCGATGCCGCGCCGGAGGCAGGCGCCGTGGACGGGACGGGCGGCCGGACTGCATCGACGCGCTGTCGATTCGCCGGCAGGACGCGTTCGATCAGCCAGCGGCCGGTGTCCACCAGCACGTGCACCACCGAGGCCTCGTGCAGGTCGCCATCGGCGTCCTCCCAGGGCGCAATCCACAGGCGCAGCACGCGTGGCTGTGAGCGCAGAGCCGCTTGCGGTGCGCCAAGCCCCGGAGCGGCGGTCGATGCCGACGCGGTTGTGGCGACGGGCGCCGTGCTGGCGGGGCCCTTCGCGGGCTTCGGCAGGGCGGAGGCGGGCGGCTGGCCGTGGATCGAGTTCGCGTAGACGCCAGAGACCGAGGTGCACTGCGAACCGACCGGGGCCTTGCAGGCGTAGCTGCCCTCACCGCCGAGGCCGTTCATGGTGGACGCGCAGCCGCCCAACAGCGTGGCGGTCGCGCTCACGAGGAGGGCGACGGTTCGGCGCATGTCCGTCATGGCGCCTTGCCCGTCGCCTGGGCCGCGGGGTTGCTCGGCGCGGGGCCCTCGGCACTCGTGGTCGAGCGCGACAGCCAGGCGTTGATCTGCTCGGCGCTCGCGGCGCCGGGCAGCACGCGACCGTCGGCAGCGACCAGCGTCGGGGTGCCGGTCACGCCGAGGCGCTCGGCCAGCGCGACGTTGCGATCGACCGGGTGTGCGCAGTCCGCGCTGGGCGGCACCTGGTCGCGAGTCATCAGCGCCTGCCAGGCGCCGAGGCGATCCTTCGCGCACCAGACGGCGATCGCCTTCGCGCGCGCCTGCGGGTGCAGCGAGGCGATCGGCATCAGGAAGGTGTGGATCGTCACGTCGGCCAGCCCCTTCAGCTCGGCTTCCAGCCGGCGACAGTGCGGGCAGTCCGGATCGCTGAAGATCGCGAGCGCACGGGCACCGCGACCGCGCACGTCCTTGATCGCATCGGCCAGCGGCAGCGCGTTGAAGTCGATGCGGGCCAGCGTGTCCTTGCGCTCGGCGGTGAGGTCGCGCTGCGCCTTCATGTCGTACAGGTGGCCGAACAGGAAGTACTGGCCGCTCGCGTCCACGTAGGCGAGGTTGGCGCCCATCGCCACTTCGAAGACGCCCGGCCACGGCGTCGGACGGATCTCGCCGAAGCGGGTAGAGGGGTAGAGCGCCTGCAGGCGCCCCATGAGGCTGGTCAGCTCGGGCGTGGTTGGCGGTTGGCTGGGCTGCGCAAGTGCCGAGACGCTCAGGCAGGTGGTCAGCGTCGCGGCCAACGTGGCCTTGGCAGCGAGAGCGCGCAGAGTGAGGCGCGCGTCAGTCGTCTTCATCGTCGTTTCTCCGGAGGGTGCGGGCGCGCTCGGCGAGTTGCGCGAGGTTGTCGGGATCGGTGCCGGCGGCGTCCAGCGTCCCTGGCAGGGCCACGCCCTGCGTGAGGACCACGTCGACGCTGCGGCCCGCGTCGACTTCGATCACCGGGAAGACCTTCTCGGCGAGGCTGATGTAGTACTGGGCGAGACGGTCCAGGGCCTTGCCGACGCCGGTGCCCAGACCGGCTTCGAGCTGCTTGCCGGGGTCGACGGTGCTGGTGGTGCCCAGCGGCGAGACCGACAGCGTGGTGGAGCTCTGCGTGAAGGCGTGACCGATGCCGCTGGCCACGCCGGCGAGCAGGGCGTTGGCGAGGATCTGCCCCTGTTTGGAAACCAGGCGTCCGCGCATGCCGGCCTTGCCGTCCTCTCCGGCCACGTAGCCCTTCACCGGCACGTCGATGGCCGTGCCGTCGCGGGTGACGCAGGACAGCGACTCGGTGCGGATGTAGGCGCGCTCGGAACTCACGTCGCCATAGCCGGCGCCGACGATGAAGCACTCCTTCACGCGGGCGCGAAACTGGTTGGGCAGGATCGCGTTGTCGGCGAGGCGCAGCAGCACCGGCTGAGGATTGCGCTGCGCCTGGCCGCCGGTGGGCGCATCCAGGCCGCCAAGGAGGACCGCCCGGGTGAAGGCGCCGCTGGGCAGATAGCGGCGCGTGTCTCGACTGGCCGGTGTGGCGGCCGCCGCGTCCGCGGCCGGCTTGGCGCCCTTGCCCGCTGCGACGTCCCCCAGCACGATGCTCACGATTCCCGTGGGTGTCGGCATGCTAGGAACGCCGCCGGGCGGCGGTGGCAGGCCGGCGCCCTGCACGGCGCCTTGCGGCATCGGCGGCGGTGGCGGCGGGAAACGCTGCGGACCGGCGTCCGGGAGCGCGCTCCCCGGGCGATCCGGCCCGAAACTCGGCCGTGCCGCGGGGGCGGTGACGGGCGGAGGCGGCAGCGGCGTGAGTCCGCTGCCTTCGAGCTTCTTCAGGCGTTCGAGCATCTCCTTGCCCTGGCCTTCGAGCTCGGCATTGCGCTGCGCGAGGTCGCGCGAGCGCTGCTCGATCGCCTTCAGCTGCGCATCGGCCTGGCCGCGCCATGCGTCGCGGGGATCGACCTGCGCACCCGGCGCGAGGATGTTGGTGGACTGCGGCTTCGCGGGCTGCGCGTCGTTGCCTTTCGTTCCGGTCAACGAGACCGACAGCAGCGTGCCGGCCACGATCGTGCCGGCGATGACGGCGAGCAGCAGGACCTGGCGGCGCTTGATGGCCGCGGCCGTTGGCTCCATCGGGGCCGACGGAGACCCTTGCCCCGACGGGTGCGATGCGCCGGTCGGCGACATGCCGGGCGGCAGGACGGGATCAGTCATCGGCTCGGCGCTCCCGGATCACGAACAACTGGGTGGTCTCGCCCGGGCGCAGGGCCACCTGCTCGACACTCACGGCCATCACGCCGCGCTTGAAGAGATCGCGCTCGGCGAGGTCGAGCGTGGACGCGCCGGTGTTGACGAGCTGGTACTTCTCCCCGACCACGCCTGCGCCGAGCCACTGGCGTTGCAGCGTGAGCCTCGCGCCGGGCCACAGGGTCAGCTCGCGGTCGGGCTCGCGCACCTCCATGTCGTCGGGCAGCGCGTCCTCGGCCATCGCGAGCAGGAGGTTCTTCATCGTGCGCACGTGACGGCCGCTGCGCTCGATGCGTGCGGGTCCGGTCGCGGCGTCGCGGGCCTCGCGGATCACGATGGCGTCGCTCGGGGTGTCCACCGGCTGCAGCAGCAGCCCGATCGTCGAGCGCTCCGTGCTGACGAAGAGGTTGATGGGCTTGGTGCTGTCCGGGGCGACCGGCCGAATGAAGACCTGGCCCTTCTCGTCATCCTTCTCCAGCACGAACTCGCCGGCGTTGCCCGTCACCTTGCGGATGCGGCCACGATCGACGGAGATGCGCGTCACCTCCTTGCGCGAGACCTTGGCGAGCACGGTCTCGCCGTCGCGCGCGTCGACGACCTGCAGCGCCTGGGCGGGCTGGCTAGCGAGGCTAGCGGCCAGTGCCAGCAGCAGGAGCCAGGCGAAGCTGGGACTGAGCTTGGATTTCGAGCGGGTCATTGGGACTGGTCTCCCGGAACGCTTTCAGAAAGATCCGGCCGCTGGCGTACTGCAGCTCGATGGCGTAGCCCTTCGAGACCTCGGACACGCGGCGGTCGCTGATGAATGTGGTGAGCAGGCCGCGCACGCCGACACGCTGGGTGCGCTCGTCGACAGCGAGGTCCTGCGCGCTGAACACGGTGGAGGCGCCGTCGCGCTTGATGCGCTCGGCGGCGGTGGCCAGCACGCTGCGCAGCTCCCCGTAGGAAGCCGGCGCGGCGTACTGGAGCAGCACCCGGGACTGGTGGTCGATGCTCTGCGGCGTGACGTTGAGCGTGAGCTGCAGGAGGAAATAGGCCATCTGTTCGAGGTACTCGGCGCTCACGCGCTCGGACTCGACCCAGAAGGTCTTGTTGATGCTGGGCGGCACCACCACCACGCGCTCGCGGCCGGCCATGTGCATCGCGAAGGCGGCCAGCGTCACGTTGGCGAGCATCGAGCACGCGAGCAGCAGCACGAGCAGGGCGCTCGCGCGACGCGCGCTGGCGATGTCAGCGCGCAGCCAGTCGAGCTTCATCCGGCCAGCTCGCGCAGGTAGGAAGGCGGGGTGCGCTTCAGGCCCGTCATGAAGGCTGGCAGGTGCCAGTACAGTAGGTGCAGCGCGAAGGCGGGGTGCTTGCCCGCCTTCGCGCGACCGTAGGCCGAGGCGAGCAGCAGGCCGACGGCGCAGCCGCTCACGAAGAAGCCCGCGACCATGCCCGCCAGCGCGGCCCCCAACACCAGCAGGGCAACGTCGATGTCCCACCAGAACATGCGCGGCGGGTCATTGAGACGGCGGGGGATGTCGAGGGACGCGTCGATCACGGCAGCGGCCCGTCAGATCACGGCGGTCATGATCGAGTCGATGATGGTCGGCACGTAGACCATGAAGAGCGCGAAGACGACGCCGGCGAGCGCCGGGATCGGCGAGGAGCGCGCGATGCCGATGCCCGCGCCGAGGATGAAGGCGGCAATCGCAATCGACTTGCCGAGGAAGCCGGTCGCCCAGTTGAGCAGGGTCGTGTACATCGTCTGGAACTCGGTCCCGGTGGTGCCGGCCAGGGCCGAGCCGGCGGCGAGCGTCAGGACGAGGGCGAGGGGAACGGCAGTGCTGCTGCGGCGAATCAGAGTCATGGCGTGGTGTCTCGAGGTTGGGTGGAGAGGAAGTGCTCGGGCGAGCGGTCAGGGCAGGGTTGCGACCACCGGTGCTCGGTGGTCGCCGCGTGTGATTGATGTGCGGGTGACGCCGTGGCGAGCGCGGTGTGCGCCGTCGTCGGCGCCGCGCAGGTGGCGGCGGACCTTGTCGACGTAGGCGCGGCGCAAGGCGGGATTGGCGGCGTTGTAGGCACCGACCGCATCCCACGTGTAGCCCAGGCGCTGGACGTTGCCGGCGAGGATCCAGGCGCCGACGTGGATGCTGGTGCAGGGGTCGAAGAGATCGCGCTCGCCGATGCCGTGGGCGGCCAGCGTGGGCAGCCACGCCGAGTTGATCTGCATGAGTCCGATGTCGCGCGTGCCGTTGCGGTTGTGTCCAACGGCCTGCGGGTCGAGTGCCGATTCGGTGCGCGCGATCGCGTAGAGCAACTTGCTGCTGACGCGGTAGCGCGCGGCCGCCTCGTCCCAGCAAGCGTGGGCGGGCAGGGCCGCGAGCGTGACGATCGCGGTGATGAGTCCTGCTGTCGGCGCCCAGCTCGCTGTCTTGCGCAATCGGAACCCCCTTCACGTTGGCGCGGATGTGCGGCGCATTGAGCGAGCCGCATTGCGTTGCCATCCTAGGGAGCGAGCACGTGTGAATCAGGCTCAATCGGGGCTTCGATGAAGCCCCGAATCCGGCTTGCATCGGCGCGGAATCTCTGCCGCCGATGTGCCACGAGCGGCTGATGCGAGGAGCCGACTCTGCGGCGTGGCTCACGACGAAGTTCTGTTGAACTCGTCAACAGGCCATTGGGACTTCGTCGAGGCTTCGATCGAAGCTGATGGTCGTCAAGGCGCCCGGAATACTGGTCGAATGACCTTCAACGACACGCCCTCCGGGTTTGCGTCGGCGCGAGCGATCGGGTCGCCATGCGTATCAGAGCGGCCGGCGCTGTCCGCGCAGGCGATCATCGATCGCAGCGGGGCGGCGAACCTGATCGTCCTGCTTCGCGTCAGGATGGGGTTTCCGGCGGAGAGCTTCGCGCTGGCGGCGCGGCCACTGATCGACGGCTATGCGGAGTTCTTGCAGCTGCGGCCGATGCCTGGCTCCAGTCGATATGGCGGTCCGGGCGGACAACTGCAGCGCGGGCTCGTGACCGCTCTGCGCGCGCTCGATCACCGGCGCGGCCAGATCCTGCCGCGCAATGCGCCGCCCGAGATCCTGGGCGCGCTCGCGCATCGATGGACGTATGCGGTGTTCGCGGCAGCGCTGCTGCGCGATGTTGGTGGAGGTCCGTCGGACGACTCGGTGCGAATGTTCGAGCGGTGGGTTACGCCGATCGTCCAGGCATGGTTGGCCGAACATCCTCCGCTGATGGCGGAACTGCGCGCCGTGCTGGTGGGCCGCGCGGATGCATCCAGCGCGCTTGCCGAGCTGGTCGAGCGCGCCGCGACAGGCGCGCGCCCGGGCGTCGAGGCGACCCTGCCTCCTGCACAGACGGCGTCGATCGCCGGCGCGGTGGAGGCGAGCGTTGAGACGGCGCCAATCGCGCCCGAGGCCGACGGACCCGAATTCCTCGACGGTGTCGACGCGGCGGGCGCCGAGCGACCCCGGCGTTTCATGGAGTGGGTGCGGCAGGGGATCGCCGACGGAACCTTGCCGGTCAACGTGCGCGGCGCGCTCGTGCACGGGGTCGAGGACGGTCTATTGCTCGCCTCGCCGGGCATCTTCCGGGCGTTCATCCAGCGCGATGGCGTCGGCCAGGCTGAGCCCGCCGACGCCGCCAAGCGGCTGCAGCGCGAGGTCTTGCGGGCCGGGTGGCATCTGAGAACCGATTGCGGGGTGAACCTGCACGGCTATGCGTGGAAGCGGGACGGACGCGCGGCCGCTCGCATCCATGGCATCGTGATCCTCTCGCCGAGCCGATTCTTCGATCCGGTGCCGGGGATCAACCCGGCGCTCGTACGCTTGGGTGACTTCGCGCCGGCCGCGGAGTGATGGCCTATCCGCTCGAAGCCCGGCTGCGGCCGGCGCATGAATTCGGCGCAGCCTCGGTGGCTGCACTGGGCGCTGCCCTGGTACTGAGCAGCCCGGGGCTCTTCCTGCTCTCTTCTCCTTGGCACCTGGCGCTTGCCGGCCTGCTGCTGGGTCACGCGGCGTGGCGCGGCGCGGCCGGACTGAGCACGCTGCGCTATCGCGCCAACCTGCGCCGCCGACGGCGCTATGAATTGGCCTCCGCCGACATTCCCTGGTCGGGGGATCGGCTCTTTCTGGGGCGCGGGTTTCGGTGGGACCAGCGTCACACCCAACGCTTGTTCGAGGCGCGGCTTCCACTGAACAGGCCGCTGCTTCAGGGCGGAGGTTTCGCAGGTGCGTTGGCGGCCTTCGTACCCGCAACGGAAGACACCGGTGGCGTCGGCGGGGATCCCGCCATCCACGGCGTCGAGCCCGACGAGAGCGAGATCTGGATGGACCTGGAGGATCGAGTCGGGCACACGCTGGTGCTGGGCACCACGCGCGTCGGCAAGACGCGCCTGGCCGAGCTGCTGATCGCCCAGGACATCCGTCGCGGCGAGGTGGTGATCGTGTTCGACCCGAAGGGCGACGTCGATCTGCTGCGCCGCGTGTTTGCGGAAGCCGAAAGGTCGGGGCGCGGAGGCGAGTTCTTCATGTTCCACCTCGGGCATCCGGACATCTCGGCGCGCTACAACCCGGTGGGCAGCTTCTCGCGCATCACCGAGGTCGCCACCCGCATTGCGGGCCAGTTGCCGTCGGAAGGCCAGTCCGCTGCCTTCAAGGAGTTCGTCTGGCGCTTCGTGAACGTGATGGCCCGCGCGCTCGTGGCGCTTGGCCGCAGGCCCGACTACCAGGAGATCAATCGCTATGCATCCGATGTCGAGCCGCTGCTGATCGACTACTTCGAGTACTGGCTCGACCGGGAGCCCGCCGCCGCAGGCTGGCGCGAGGAGCTGCGATCGCTGGCCATCGACAAGAAGAATCTCGACAAGGGTCTGCAGTCGCGCGGCACGCGTGCGGTCAGCCTCGTGGAATACGCGCGGCGCAAGAAGCTCTACGACCCGATCGCCCACGCGCTCGCATCGACGCTCAACTACGAGAAGAGCCACTTCGACAAGCTGGTGGCCTCACTCCTGCCCCTGATGGAGAAGCTCACCACCGGGCGCACCGCGTCGCTGCTGTCGCCGGAGCTCGACGATCCGACCGACTGGCGCCCGGTCTTCGACTGGACCTCGGTGATCAACCTGGGCGGCATCGTCTACGTCGGGCTGGATGCGCTGTCCGACTACGAGGTGGCTGCAGCGGTGGGCAATTCGATGTTCGCTGACCTCACCAGCGTGGCCGGCAGCCTCTACAAGTTCGGCCCCGCTCGCGGTCTACCGGGCGAGGTGACGCCCCGGCGGATCGCGATCCACGCCGACGAGTTCAACGAGCTGATCGGCGACGAGTTCATCCCGCTGCTCAACAAGGCGGGCGGGGCGGGGTTTCAGGTGACGGCGTACACGCAGACCTGGTCTGACGTCGAAGCGCGCATCGGCTCGCCGGCCAAGGCCGGACAGATCGCCGGCAACTTCAACACCCTGATCATGCTGCGGGTGAAGGAGGTGGCCACCGCCGAGCTGCTGACGAGCCAGCTGCCCGAAGTGCACGTCGTCTCGACCGTCGTGTCGTCGTCGGTCTCCGACACCAACGACCCGGTCGACTTCGCGGACTTCGCCAGCCGCAACGAGGACCGCATCGCCCCGGAAACCGTCCGCATGCTCGAGCCGACCGATCTGGTGCAACTGCCCAAGGGCGAGGCCTTTGCGCTCATTCATGGCGGCCAGCTGCACAAGATGCGCATGCCGCTGCCTTCGGCGTCGAGCGATCCGCTGATGCCGACGAGCCTCGCGGCGATCGGCGAGACACTGCGTGCCCGCCTCGACGGGCCCTGGAATCAGCCGGAGAACGATTCCGAACCGGAGGATCGGCGTGACGTCTAGGAATGCGGCCTTTCACGACGGAGCGCTGGCGGGCGTGCTGCTCGGCCCGCTGAAGCTGGCCTTCTCGCTGGCCCTGGGTCTAGTCGCGCTCCTGATGTGCGTCTGGATCGTCGACTGGGTGTTCGTGTTCAAGGTCTGGCCGCAGGGGATCGAGCGACTTCGGGATCTCCTGGCTCACGATCTTGCCGGCGGTATTGCGCTTGCCGCTCGACAAGGCGCCGGCGCCGGCGTCATCACCGCGCCTGCGAATGCCCTCTACTCGATCGTGTTCGAGGCCACCGGCATCCACCACATGGGCACGCAGTTCGCCAACGGGTCAGCCCTGTCGATCCCGGACACGATCATGCGGCGCAGCTATGTCTCGCACAGGGAGGGCATCGAGGCAGCGATGGTCGGCACCCAGTTGCTCGGCGTGCGCGCGGCGATCCTGGCGCGCTTCGCGCCGCTGCTCCTGCTTCTGTATGCGGTCGGCGCCGCCGATGGGTTCACCCAGCGTGCGATCCGTCGGGCTTGCGGGGGGCGCGAGTCGGCCAGCCTGTACCACCGGGCGAAGTACCTGCAGTTGGCGGTGCTGGGGCTGGGCGGTGTCGCCCTGTTGATGTGGCCAGGGCCAGTGCTTTGGGAACTGTGCGTGACTCTGGGCGCGCTGCTGACCGGCGGCCTGGCGATTGTGCAGTGGGCGTACTACAAGAAGCACATGTAGTGTGGCTGGGCTCCCCGCGCCTTCGTCGACGGCGCCTCTTGTTGACGCCGATGTAAATCCGCGTCTATTCGCTGGCGAGGCGGCGGTTTTGTGACGGGCGAAGGCAAGGTGAAGTGCAGATGGCCCCGCGAGGGGCCATCTGCTTGTTGCGGGTGTTCTTCGGGACGTCGGTTCAGAACGGCTCGTCGGGATCGAACTCGGGGGGCGAGGCATCAGGCACGAGCTGGTCGCGCCAGGCCTGCTGCACCTGAGGGCCGTACGCGGACCACAGCGCTTGGCGCAGCGCCTGCAAGCACTCGAAGACCGCCAGGGCTTGCTCGGGCGTCCAGTGCCGCGGGATGAGTACCGCCGCCGTCGATGTCGGCGGCGCTGAGGACGGCGGCGCACTCATCGAGCCGCCTTGCGCGGTCGTGAGGCGGGCGCCTTGGCCGCGCGCTCGGCCTTGCGCAGCGCTTGGCGCTCGTCGGCCTCCTTGGCGCGGTACGACGCGCCGTCGATGCGCACGACCTCGGCGCGGTGCATCAGCCGGTCGATCAGCGAGACCACGCAGGCCGCGTTGGGGAAGACCTCGCCCCACTCGGCGAAGGCGCGGTTGGTCGTCACGACCGTGCTCTTGTGCTGGTAGCGCCGGCTGACCAGCTCGAACAGCAGATCGGCGTGCCGGTTCGAGTACGACAGGTAGCCTACCTCGTCGATGATCAGCAGGTCCGGCGCAGCGTACTGGCGCAGCCTCCTGCGCAGGGCCGAATCGCTGTCCAGCGCAGCCAGCTCGCCCAGCAGGTTGCCTGCCGTGACGAACAGCGCCGTGTGCCCGGCCAGCACCGCCTGGTAGCCGAGGTTGCACGCGCACATCGTCTTGCCCACCCCGTTGGGGCCGACCAGCACGGCGTTGCTGGCGTCCTTCAGGAACTGAAGCGTCATCAGCTCCTCCACGGCGCCGCGATCGATGCTTCTGGGCCAGGCCCAGTCGAAGTCCGCCAGCGGCTTGAAGCGCCCGATGTGCGCCGCACGCAGCCGCCGCTCCAGGCTGCGCCGGCCGCGCTCGGCGGCCTCCCAGGACAGCAGCTGCGCCACCCAGCGTGCCTGCTCGGGATGGCCCATCGCTTCAGCCCAGTGGGCCTGCAGGCCGTGCAGGCGCAGCGCTGCGGCGTGCTCGCGCAGCTCGGCATGCGTGGGGACGGCTTCAGTCATCGGGGGCCTCCAGGGGATCGGGTAGTTGATCGGGCTGGCCGTCGGGCGAGCCATCGGGCCGGCGGTCGTACGAACCCAGGTCATGCGGGCGCACCGGCGCGTCGCGCCGCGCGACGTGTTCGGGCAACACCAGCGCCACCGGCGGCGGCTGGCCGCTGTCCTGCCGTGCGCGCTCCAGCGCCAGCCGCACGGCGTTGGGGTGCGGCACGTCGCGCTGCAGTGCCTCGACGACGGCCGCTTGCAGCGCCGCCGCGCCGTAGCGCTGCAGCAGCCGCAGCAGCGCGGCCGTGATCGAGCCCAGGTTGTCGCCCCGCGCAGCGGCGCGCTCGAGCAGGGTGGCCGCCGCCGGGGCGGCCTGCGCCAGGCGGTCCAAGCCGCGGTGGGCGCGGGCCGCGCGCTTGTGCTCGAGCAGCCGTTGCAGGTGGGCCGGATCCTCGATCTGCTGGCCGCGATCCCAGCAGCGGCCGTGCCGCGCCAGCTCGGCGGCGCCGTCGAGGATGCGCACCGTGTGCTCGTCGGCCAGCACCGCCAGCGTGCGCCGCACGTGGGTGTGCGGCACCGAGTAGTCGTTCAGGTCGAAGCGGATGTACGGCGTCTTGCCCACCGTCACGGCCACGCGCTCGCCCAGCGCAAACTCGTGTGGCGGCAACGCCAGCAGCTTGTCGCGCTCGGCCTCGAAGGCCTGGCGCACGGTCCGGGCGACATCGTCGACCCAGCGCCGATCGGCTGCCGGGCCCAGGCACCACGCCCGAGCCTGCGCATTGAGGTCGTCCAGATCGGTGAAGGTACGCCCGGCGAAGAAGCTGTCGCGGATGTAGCGGATGGCGCGCTCGACGCGCCCCTTCTCGTTGCCGCGCGCCGGGGCCACCGGGCGCGGCTCGAAGCGGTAGTGGCCGGCCAGGGCCAGCAGCGACGGGTTGAAGCGGATCGCATCGCCGACACGTTCGAGCACGGCGCTCTTGAGGTTGTCGTACAGCAGCACCCGAGGCACCCCGGCGAAGGCAATGAAGGCCAGGGCGTGGCCGCGCAGGAAGGCGTCGATGCGCGCGTCCAGGAAGAAGCGCAGGAAGATCATGCGGCTGTGGCTGAGCACCATCACGAAGGCCATCAGCGGGCGGCGGGCGCGGCCGATCTGCAGGTGCCCGAAGTGACCCCAGTCGACCTGCGCCTGCTCGCCCGGCAGCGTGCGCAGGCGCAAGTAGGCCTCGGCGGCCGGGTGCGGCCGCATTGCAGCCACGAGCAGCCGGAAGTGCGAGGGCCCGCCCGCGTAGCCACGCTCGCGCACCATGGCGTGCAGCCGCGCCGCGGTGAGCGTGGGGAACTTCTCCAGCGTGGCCAGGATGAAGGGCCGGTACGGATCGATGCGGCTGGCCCGCAGCGGCGGCGAGCTTGGCAAGGACGGCACCGGCGCGCCCTCGCTCACTGGTTGGCCGGCGAGCACGCGCCGTACGGCGTCGCGATGCACGTGCAACTGCCGCGCGATGGTGCCCACGCGCCACTTCTCCACCGTGTGCAGGCGCAGGATCTGCGCCACCAGGTCAGGGGCTATGGTCATGGCGCCACCTGTGCGGCACGCCGTGGCGCACGAAGCCCAGACGCAGCGCCGCGGGTTGCTGCTGGCCGCAGCGGCGGCAGCGCCAGCCGCTGGCGAGCCGGGCGATGCCGAGTTCCTGTGGGCCACTGGGTGCCGTGATGGCGGCGGCCGTGTCGGCAACGTCGATGCTGGTGCTGTCGGGTGTCCATGCCGCCAGTGGAGCCGAAGCCACCCCCGGTCTGGAACCCTGGTGCGTCACGTTATGTGCGTCGCCACCTGTTGCTCGGGCGGCATCACGCTCGGCACGGCGCCGGCGCCAACGCTGCGAGCGCTTTGCGTGCGCGATGCGCCCGCCCCAGGAGCACTGGTAGCGTTGTGCGGTCTGCCGCCGCGCATCCTCACGGGCTTGGTGGCTGCACGCCCGGCCGCAGTAGCGGTTGCCGCGGTCGCAGCGGCTGCACAGGATGACCTGGACGCGGCAGCGCGCGCACAGGTAAAGGCGGGCGGGTTGGTCCATGCGCACCCCGGCACAACCGAAGTGCTGGACGGACTCGTCCGAAGCGCGCCACACTGCTGCGGCACCGCCTTCATCGGCACGGTGTAGGGCGCGGTACGGTCGTCAAGCTTGCCGGCAAGAGGGACCGTTGCCGCGTCCACCTTCTTCGGCATCGAGCGCGTTGTACCGCGGTGGGCCCATGGCGCCGCCGGGCCACTGCGACGGCGTGAGTACCGGCAGCACAGCCACTACCCGAGCCCACTGCGCCGCCCGCGCCTGCCTGGCCGCCCTGCAGGGCGGCCAGGCAGGCGCACACCCCAAAGCAAGACCAAGCAAAACCAAGCCAGCCACCAAGCAGCGGCTGGATCAGTCGCGCATCAAAACCGCCACCTCACCAGCGAATAGCAGCGGTTCCGGACCAGCGTTCACAGTATTGGTTCGGATCGAGGTCAAACGACCGATGATTTCGTTCGCAAAATCATCGCGGACTCCGGCGGCGCGCACGTCTGTCAAACCGTTTGACAACGCGCGCGGCATCGCCAGAACGACAACGGGCGCCGCATTGGGCGCCCGTGTCAAACCGTTGAAAAAGCGATCAGCCGCTGACGAACCCGCACAGCGTCAGGGCAGCGGCCGGAGCGAGCAGGCGCGGCCCGCCTTCGAGCGGCCGCACATAGACATGACCTTCTTCCGCAGGTGCGATGGAGACCACGAGCTGGTAGTCCTTGCCGTCCATCCGGACATGCAGCCGGCTGTTCTTCATCTGAGGGCGCGTTCTTGTCGCGGTCGGGCTGCCTGGCATGGCACCCGATAGGTCGGCACGCAACGCAGCGACGGCATCGCGGCTGATGGCGTCCTGGTTCGACGCCCAGGCCTCGACGTGCCGCGGATGCTCGCCATGCAGCCGCCGCAATTCGTACAGCTCCAGCATCCCCCTGCAGCGCCCTTGCCGATACAGGTCCAGCAACCAGTCCGGCGGCTCGATCATCGCGGTGGTCAGCGTCACCCATTGCCGGCTCTTGCCCAAGCGCTTGGCGATCTCCGCCTGACTCTCGCCGAGCGCCAGGCGCTTCTGCACGAACAACGCCAGCTCGAGCGGGCGCAGGCCTTCGCGCTGTTCGTTCTCGATCACCTGGTCGTAGTGGTCCGCCGTGGTGTCGATAAACGCCGGGATCTGCGTCAGCCCGGCGAGCCGCGCCGCGCGCAGGCGCCGGGCGCCGAAGTTCAGGATCCAGCGGTCAGGCTGCCGCGGGTTCGGGCGCACCGAGACCGGCTGGCGCACGCCGCGTTCGCGGATGGTGTCGGCCAGCTGCTGCAACGCATCGGCGTCGAATTCCTGGCGCGGCTGGTCTGCGTCTTCGTCGATGGAGTCGATCGCCAGCATCGGAGGCAGGCCGGATGCATCCGGTGTGGGGGCGTCGAGCGCCGCTAGGTCGTCAAGCTGCAGCGGCATGGCTCGGCTCCGTCGTCTTGGCCGTCACGATGTCGGCGATGCGGCGCACGCTGGGCTCGATCTCATGCCAGGCGTCGCGAGCTGCGGTCTTCTTCATCTCCCACAGCACGGCGCCTTCGGCCTGGGCCTCGGCGATGCACGAGCGCCGAGGGATCGAGGCGAAGGCGCCGGGACCTTCGCCGATGCGGATCATCAGCGGGTGGTACTGCTGGACGATCTGCAGGAAGTTGGCCTTCTGGAACGGGGTCGGCTCGACCAGCGTGGGCAGCAGCCCGACTAGCGCGAGCTTGGAGTTCAGCACCGCCTTGATCTTGCGCAGGCCGACGCGCTCGTGGTTGAGCAGCCCGCTGACACCGTCCATCGCCTCCTGGTTGAGCTGGATCGGCGACAGCGCGAAGTCGGCCGAGACCAGTGCGGCGATGACGCGGATGTCGGGGTTCGGGTTGGTGTCGATCACGCACACGTCGAAGGCCGCATCAACGGCGGCGAGGAAGGCACGGAACTGCCTGGCGAACGGGGTGTGCAGCGCCGGCTGGCGTTCCAGCCCCAGCAGCGCTCGGTCGGCGGGGACCAGAACGAAGGGATGGGTCGGCATGGCCGGCGCAGTGCCGGTCAGCAACTTGTCCGCCGCGAAGCCCGCAGGGGTGGCGCGGCCGGATATCAGCAGCGGCTTGCTGAAGTTGCCCTGGTGGTCCAGGTCGATGGCCAGCACGCGGTGCCCACGATGGGCCAGGTAGTGGGCCATCAGCGTGGCGACGGCACTCTTGCCGACGCCGCCCTTCTGGTTGCACAGGACGAGCGTCTTCATTCGATGGAACTCCTGCGTTCGTCGGTGGCTGGCACCGGCACGCGCGAGCTGGCCGCAACGCAGTGCAGGCCAGCGAGCGCGGCGTGTCACCGCCCGCTGATGCGGCGCGCCGGTTCGATGTTCGTGCCAGTGCGGCGCACTTGTGGCGACGAATCCCGGGCAAAAATCATCGTCGGCACGCGTTGCCGCGGCGCGCCCGGAATGGCGACGGGCGGGAAGTCAGTCGCCTTCGGGCCCGCGCAGGCCCCAGCGCGCGATCACGGCCCGCACGCGCGCGTCGCCGTCCGGTGCCAGCGTGTGGAGGTCGGCGCGCGCCCAGCGCAGCGCGTCCAGGCAGCGCAGCATGTCATCGCTGATGGAGACGTCGACCGCACGCAGTTCGACGGGGTCGAGCGGGAACGCCGTGCCGTTGTAAGTCGCGGCGATGAAGCGCGCGACGCGTGCGATCTGTCCGGAGTCGCGCTCCTCGGCCAGCTTCAGCAACCGGGCGAAAGCCTGAGCGCCGGATGCTGTGGCACCGCGCGACAAGGCTTCGAACGAGGCAATCTCGGCCTCGATGGCATCGTGGGGATTCATGCGTGGCCCCTCGGGCGGGTTCAAGGAACGATGGCCGGCACGATCATCGGGCCGGCCGCGTGCACCGAAGGCGATGACTTCCGCGTGAAAGTCATCGCCCGTCGTTCAGGCTTTCAGCCTGCGCATCTCCTCGGCCAGCATCCAGAGCGCGCGGTTCAGGCTCACGCCGCGGTCGATGCTGCCCACCGGCCGGGTGTGCAGGCGCCGCCCTTGGGCGCTGCGCCCCGGCTGGCCACCGCGAATCACGTTCTCCTGCACGCGCTGGAATGTGGTCCACAGACTGTGGCCCAGGTCCTCGGGCCGGCGCGCCTCGATCAGCTGCTCGGCGGTGACCGGCGCGGGCCGGTGACCGCCGGTCTCCTCCACGCCACGCTCACCGAAGCGCAGCGCGAGGGCGGCCGTCGCGAAGGCCATCTCCTCGGGTGGCTGCAGTTGCAGCGCCTTCATTGCCTCGGCGTGCTCCTCCACCGCCTCGAACTCGTCGAGCACGCGGAAGGCGCCCTCGATCACCTCGCCCTGGATGTTGCCCTTGTGCGGGATGCGGATGTCTTCGACCACATCGCCGACGACCAGGCCGTTGCAACAGACAAAGCGGAACATGCCTGCGAGCATCTGGTAGCTGCTGGCGCCGTCGTGGCTGTTGATGAGGATGATCTCATTCGCCTCGGGCCGGGTCTGCACCTGCCCGGCATGGCGCATGCGGATCATGTGCTTGGTGAACTCGGCCTTGCCTTCGACGCGGCTCTGACCTTGCGCGACCATGAAGGGCTCGAAGCCCTCCTTGCGCAGGCCGCGCAGCACCTCGATGGTCGGGATGTAGGTGTAGCGCTCGGAGCGGCTGGCGTGCTTGCCTTCGGCGAAGACCGAAGGGGCGGCGGCGCGCATCTGGTCTTCCCTCAGGGGACAGTCGGTGCGCAGGACGCGGGCGTTGCGGGTGAAGCGCGTGGCGAGTGTGGGTGTTGAGTACATGGTGCTTCCTTCAATCGTTGCGTTGGGATGAAAGGGCGGAACGGCGTGCGCTCCGCCCGGCAGGGTTCAGAACGGGACCGGGTCGCCGTGCTCGTCGAGCTCGGTCTGCGCCGCGGCGGGCGCGGCAGGCGCGGCCTTGCGGCCCTTCGTGCCCTTCTTCCCGTTCGCGGCCGGCTTCGCCTGGGGCGCGGGGGCGCCCTCCTCCGCCGCCGTGCCCGGCTTGCCGCGCAGTGCCTCGCCCTCGGCCTTGGTGTCGAGGTAGTCGATTTCCTCGGCAGTGAAGGCCATGGTGTAGACGGTCTCGCCGTCCTTGTCGTAGTTGTTGTTCTGCACCCGGCCGACGACGTTGACGTGGCTGCCCTTGCCCAGGTACTGCGCGGCGTTGTCGGCCTGCTTGCCCCACAGGGTCCACAGTATCGCGGTCGCTTCCTCGCCGCGGTTGTCGCCGGAGCCCTTGCGGGTGTTGCTGATGGCGGTCAGCGTTGCCTTGCTGACGGGCCCGTCGCGGCCCTGGACGGTGTGCAGCCGGACGGCGCCGGCGAGGTGTGCATTGCGTTGTTCGACTCGAACGAAAGCCATGATGAAACTCCTCATCGGAAGGACCCGCCGCATCCCGTCTGGGGCTGCTGAAAACTGATCCTTCTGCTCGGACTCCTCGCTCCCGCCCCTGGGGGCGGGCGGGGGGTGGGGGTTGGCTTCGACGGGCGCGAACATGACAACGGTGAACCGGTTTGCCGGTCCACCGCATTGAAGATCCCCCCACAAGTCCCCCTCATCCCGGGATGGGGGCGCGGTGGGGGGATCGCGGTGGGCGGCAAACCGGTTGCCGTGAAGCGCCCGTGCATGACGAGGGCCCGAGCCATCGCGGCCGGTGTGACAGGTCCCCTGGCGCATCGGCTGCAGCGAGCGGCCCGCCCACGTTCTCGAGGCCCGGCGTCGCTGCGGCCGACGTGCCACCAAGCGCAGCGACTGGCGCGGCGGTCGAGCCGGGCCGAACCGGCTCAACGCTTCAGGACTTCAGGCGGCCCGGCTTCGGGCGTGGCGGGGGGCCGGGGTGACGATCCGGCACACGCGCAGCGCACGGGAGCGCAGCGCAGTGCGTGAGCAGCGGGCCGGTTCGTCAAGCGGGCGAGTGGCCAGATGGCGGTCGCGTACGCGCGACGGCCATCAACGAGCCGCGATCCCCGGCCACGGGAAAGG